>ENA-UONX01000092-UONX01000092.1-human-gut-metagenome-genome-assembly--contig:-P74old-NODE-92-length-140476-cov-11.370500_pt1 | contig 140476 bp, 133 predicted proteins | sample MGYA00242466_ERZ724013 | MGnify/ENA metagenome assembly ERZ724013 | reverse complement strand
TGCTGGCAAAGATACGATTTTATCGAATTTACCCCTCATATTTTTACGTTGATCCGATTTTGTACCTTTATACGGTAAATTCAGTGAAGGTGTGCTTTTCTACACACCTTCGATAAATGATTTGTTTTTGTTCAATGCCAGTAACGGCAATTTAGAACTCGTCATTTAGAATTTCTGAGATCTATAAATAAGGAATCGCAAGGTATTCCATGTAGAAAATAATTATAGATAGTTGCGATATTTTGTAAGTGAAAAATTATATCAGAAGACGAAGTGCTTTTTGAAACTTCCTGAAATAATTGTTGGTACTGTTTCATCCGATAATTTGGAATGTCTTTAAGAGCCCCAACATCGGCATAGCGTAATCTGTATAGATCTAAGATTAGTTCATAGCCGTTCCAGCTTTTCCAAGAAGTGGAGTCTTGACTGGGTGAATGTCCTGTGATTTGTTCAAAGAGTGTTAGTCCGTTTACTGGGACAATACTGTCTTGAACAAATGTGGGTAAATCATTGGGGATGAAACGAAGTCTGACTAAATCTTGAAAGATGTAATCACAAAATTCATGGTAATTGCGTGACTGAAGAATTCTTTTTTGCCAAACGGACTGTTTGTGCTTTGTTATTGATGCTGAATACTCTTTCTCATAAAAAGGAAATAGTTGATTGAAATTTGCTATAGAGTCAAGATAAACCGTTTTAATTTCTATTTGATATTCATTTTTGACTGTAGCAATTTTGTATGCAGGAGAATAAGTGGCAATAGAAGGAACTTGAATGTTATAAAGTTTATTTCCTTGTTCATCACTTAGTGTACCTGTATTATTAATGTGCATATGTCCTGCAAAATGTAATTGTATTCCGGCTTGTAGAAATGCTTTACTAACCGAAAGTTTCGGTACTCTTGATAGATCAAATTTGTTATCTCCCCAAGCTTTCGATATAGTTTCAGAAGCACCATCATTGAATTCAATTAGAGGATAATGGCTGAAAGCAATTAAAGTTTTGTGTAGGCGTTGGGCTTCAGAGGCTATCTTTTTTACCCAAGGCAATAAGAATGGTTTATATTGGAGAATATTATTATACCCATCACCTGATCCTTGAAATTCTTGCTTCCCGTTAAGGGCTGATTTAGGTTTATGGACGCTTCCGTCAATAGCAAGTAGCCAAATTCCAGGTATAGGTTCTACCAAATAACTGGCATCAATAGCCGATATGGAGTCAGTTAAGAAATACTGTCTACAATTTGTAGCACTTTGTTCTGCCGCTTTTGAATATGAATAATTGTCATATGAATATGTACTAAAGGGAGTTTCCCAATAAAGATATTGTTGCTGGGGGAAAAATCCAAATTGCTGATAGCATTCCAATTGTTTTTTATAACCAGCTCCTTTTAGTGTCGTGTCAACTTGAATGCATTGATTTTCCTTTTGATTTGATATTGATAGACTACTGCAAATTGTATGTTTTTCTCCATTACTTGTAAGAAAGTTTCTATCACAATTTTCATAATCTCGAGGTTGAGAGGGATCATGATTACCCGTGGTAAAATAGAACGAAATTCCATATGTCTGCGTATATTTTTCCAGTATTTTTCGAACGGCATTCTGATTGATAAGTTGCCCATTGTCTGTAAGATCACCAGGTATTACAATATGTTTGATTCCTTTTTGTGCAGCATCATCAAGTGCGGCGATAAAAGCAAAATAATTTTCATTGAACAGACGAGTAGAATGTACTTGAGATTCCATTGTTCGTATTAAGTGCGGATGATTTACTACGTCTTGTATATGTGGATCTGCTATGAATGCAAGCTGAAATGGATAAATATCTGCAGGTTTCTTTACCTGTTCGCAAGCAGTAAAAGAAAATAAATAAGCGGAAGCAATTAAGTATTTGTATAAGCTTAACATGATAGTTTCTTGAATATTTAATAATTGTATGTAAACATACGAACTGTTTCTGGAAACGACAAATTTTCATAACATATAGTTCTTTCTGTTTGTAATTCTGATGTGGTTTTCATTGATAAAATGAAATTATCAGGTTTAGTAATGATAGTTTTTCGTTTGTTTTAATCTTTTTCTTACGGTTTGTAATATTTCAATTGAAAAAAGTTAGGAATATATTTTGTCGTTTCGGAAAACAATGTAACTTTGCACCGTCAAAAAGTTAAAACGGAAAAAGACAAGTTAAATGGAACAGATTTTGCGTAACAGTCTATTGAATTCGTTGGGTATTATTATTATTCTACTCTGGCAACAGGATAGGAAGTGAGACGGTGCGTGATTCTGTAAGATAAAATAAAGATAAAGACCTTTCTCGCTTCCTTGTGAGAAAGGTCTTTTTGGTTTGTATATAATTTAAAAAGAAAAAGAGATATGTCAGACAGATTATTTATTTTTGATACGACACTTCGTGATGGAGAACAAGTACCAGGTTGTCAGCTGAACACCGTTGAGAAAATTCAGGTGGCAAAAGCTCTGGAAGCGTTGGGTGTTGATATTATCGAGGCTGGATTCCCGGTTTCAAGCCCGGGTGATTTTAAGAGTGTGGTTGAAATCTCAAAGGCTGTTACGTGGCCAACTATTTGCGCTTTGACGCGTGCGGTTGAAAAAGATATAGACGTAGCTGCTGAAGCCCTGAAATTTGCCAAGCGTTCTCGGATTCATACAGGAATTGGAACTTCTGATCCACATATCAAATATAAATTTAATTCGACACGTGAAGAAATTATTGAAAGAGCTATTGCTGCCACAAAATATGCACGTAAGTTTGTGGATGATGTAGAGTTCTACTGCGAAGATGCCGGTCGTACAGAAAATGAATATCTGGCATGTGTAGTGGAAGCCGTTATTAAAGCCGGTGCAACTGTTGTAAATATTCCGGATACAACAGGCTACTGTTTACCTGATGAATATGGTGCTAAGATCAAATATTTGATGGAACACGTAGACGGCATTGAAAAGGCCATCATTTCTACTCACTGCCATAATGATTTGGGTATGGCTACAGCCAATACAGTTCAAGGCGTATTAAACGGTGCCCGTCAGGTGGAAGTAACTATTAATGGTATTGGTGAACGTGCCGGTAATACTTCTCTGGAAGAAATAGCAATGATTTTCAGAAGTCATAAGGAGTGTGGAATTTCTACAAATATCAACACGACAAAGATATATGGTATCAGCCGGATGGTATCGAGCTTAATGAATATGCCTATCCAGCCTAACAAGGCAATTGTCGGTAGAAATGCCTTTGCTCATTCTTCAGGAATTCACCAGGACGGCGTTTTGAAGAATGCACAAACGTATGAGATTATCGATCCGAAAGATGTTGGTATTGACGATAACGCTATTGTATTGACAGCGCGTAGCGGACGTGCAGCCTTGAAACATCGTCTGCATGTATTAGGTATCGAAATTAATCAGGAAAAACTGGATCAGATTTATGAAGATTTCTTGAAGCTGGCTGATAAGAAGAAGGAAATTACGGATGATGATGTTCTGGTATTGGCCGGAGCCGATCGCTCGATGAATCATCATATCAAACTGGATTATTTGCAGGTAACAAGTGGTGTTGGCGTTCGTTCGGTAGCAAGCTTAGGTTTGAGCATTGCCGGTGAGAAGTTTGAAGCCGCTTCATCCGGAAACGGACCTGTAGATGCCGCCATCAAGGCCCTGAAGCAGATCATACATCGCCAGATGGTACTGAAGGAATTTACCATTCAGGCTATTAGTAAAGGAAGTGATGATGTGGGTAAAGTTCACATGCAGGTGGAATATGACGGACATGTATATTATGGCTTTGGTGCCAATACTGATATTATCGCAGCTTCTGTTGAAGCTTATATTGATGCAATTAATAAATTCGTAAAATAACAGAGCATGAATACGCTATTTGATAAAATCTGGGACGCCCACGTGGTTCAGCAAGTTGTTGATGGGCCAGTCCAATTGTATATTGACAGATTATATTGTCATGAAGTAACCAGTCCGCAAGCCTTTCAGGGACTTCGGGAACGCGGATTGTCTTGTTTCCGTCCGGATCATATCTTTTGTATGCCGGATCATAATACGCCGACTCACGACCAGGATAAACCGATTGAAGATCCGATCTCAAAGGCTCAGGTTGATACATTGGAGAAAAATGCCAAGGATTTTGGTTTGACTTATTTCGGCATGATGAATCCGAAGAACGGTATTATCCATGTAGTAGGTCCTGAACGTGGCTTGACTTTACCGGGCATGACAATTGTCTGTGGTGACTCTCATACTTCTACACATGGAGCCGTTGGTGCCGTTGCTTTCGGTATCGGTACGAGTGAAGTTGAAATGGTAATGGCCTCTCAGTGTATATTGCAGTCACGCCCGAAAACAATGCGGATTACCATTGATGGAAAGTTAGGTAAAGGGGTTACAGCAAAGGATGTGGCTCTTTACATGATGTCGAAGATGACAACCAGTGGTGCTACGGGTTATTTTGTAGAATATGCAGGCGAAGCTATCCGCAGTCTGACTATGGAAGGACGACTGACTCTTTGTAACCTGTCTATTGAGATGGGAGCTCGTGGCGGTATGATTGCTCCGGACGAAGTAACCTTTGCTTATCTGAAAGGTCGTGAATATGCACCGAAAGGAGAAGACTGGGATAAGGCTGTAGCTTATTGGAAGACATTGAAGAGTGATGATGACGCAGTCTTTGATAAAGAAGTTCATTTTGATGCTGCCGATATTGAGCCGATGATTACTTACGGAACGAATCCGGGTATGGGAATGGGCATTACACAGTCTATCCCGACAACTGAAGGAATGAGTGAAGTAGAAAAAGGTTCATTTGAAAAATCACTGCATTATATGGGATTCAAGCCGGGCGAAAAATTATTGGGTAAACCGGTAGATTATGTATTCTTAGGTGCTTGTACGAATGGGCGTATCGAAGATTTCCGTGCTTTTGCTTCTATCGTGAAAGGACGGAAAAAGGCTGAACATATTACAGCTTGGCTTGTACCGGGTTCGTGGATGGTAGACGCACAGATTCGGGAAGAAGGTCTGGATAAGGTTTTGGCAGAGGCAGGCTTTGAGATCCGTCAGCCGGGTTGTTCGGCTTGTCTGGCTATGAATGACGACAAGATCCCGGCAGGTAAATATGCTGTTTCTACCAGTAACCGTAACTTCGAAGGTCGCCAAGGTCCGGGTTCTCGTACTTTGTTGGCTAGTCCGCTTACGGCGGCTGCAGCTGCAGTGACAGGGAAGATAACAGACCCCCGTACTTTGTTAGGCGAATAATCAATAGTAATCTTTTAGCTTATGAGAGATGCCGAAAAAACGATCGGTCTGCTGATAGACAAGCAGAAGGTTGCATTCATAGGATCGGTGGATTCGGATGGATTTCCGAATATGAAAGCCATGCTGGCTCCCCGTAAACGTGAGGGAATCCGTGTGTTTTATTTCACGACCAATACATCTTCCATGCGTGTAGCCCAGTACCGGCAGAACGATAAGGCTTGCATTTATTTTTGTGACAAGCGTTTCTTCCGAGGTGTGATGTTGAAAGGGACAATGGAAGTGCTGACCGATACTGAACACAAGGCAATGATCTGGCAAGACGGGGATACGATGTATTATCCGGGAGGTGCTGAAGATCCTGATTATTGTGTCTTAAAGTTTACGGCAACTTGTGGGCGTTATTACCATAATTTTTCTTCTGAAGATTTTAATATAGATAATTATGAAACAAAAATTTAATATAGTAACAAGTACATGTGTTCCACTTCCGTTGGAAAATGTGGATACCGATCAGATTATACCGGCGCGTTTCTTAAAGGCAACAACGCGTGAAGAGAAGTTTTTCGGCGATAACCTGTTTCGCGACTGGCGTTATAATCCGGATGGTTCGTTGAACACTCAGTTCGTCTTGAACGATCCTACTTATGGTGGTCAGATTCTGGTGGCAGGAAAGAACTTCGGTTCTGGTTCAAGTCGCGAACATGCGGCATGGGCCATTGCCGGTTATGGTTTCCGGGTTGTTGTTTCAAGCTTCTTCGCCGATATTCATAAAAATAATGAATTGAATAATTTCGTGCTTCCGGTCGTTGTAAGCGAGGAGTTCTTGAAAGAATTGTTCGATTCCATTTATGCTAATCCTAAAATGGAGGTCGAAGTAAATCTTCCGGAACAGACAATAACCAATAAGGCGACAGGAAAATCTGAGCATTTTGAAATCAATGCCTATAAGAAGCATTGTTTGATGAATGGATTGGATGATGTGGATTTCCTGGTTGAAAATCGTGGAAAGGTAGAAGCCTTTGAACAGGCAAGAAAACATTAATCTGGAAAAGTTTTTTGTCCTTGTTTGAGGCAAGAGCATAAAGAGTTTTCTGCTCATCCTATTTTTCTTTTGGTAAGCAGATAAAGAATTCAATCTGATGTCAAATTCTTTAGTTCACGGCGTGAACTAAGTAATCCACGACGTGAACTAAGTAATTCACGGTGTGAACTAAGTAATTCACGGTGTGAACTAAGTAATTCACGCCGTGAACTAAAGAATAGTTTGTGAATTCTATAAGTATATCTGTCCACATACATCTTTTTGATAGGTAGACGGTAAATGTTGGAACAGGCAGATCTGTTTCAGCGAAAGAAAAGAAAACAATTTTATCAGTATGAAGAATGAACATCCTCGTATAGAGATAATGGACACTACGTTGCGCGATGGAGAGCAGACCAGTGGCGTTTCGTTTGTGCCTCATGAGAAATTAATGATCGCCCGTTTGCTGCTTGAAGAGTTAAAAGTAGATCGGGTAGAAGTCGCTTCGGCTCGTGTATCGGAAGGTGAGTTTGGAGCTGTTAAGATGATTTGTAACTGGGCTGCCCAGCGGGGGTTACTGCCAAGAGTGGAAGTATTGGGGTTTGTTGACAAGAATATATCGGTCGATTGGATCTATAATGCGGGGTGTCGGGTTATTAATTTGTTGTGTAAAGGCTCGGAAAAGCATTGCCGGTTCCAGTTGAAAAATACAGTGGAAGAGCATATTGCCAATATTACCCAGACTGTCATGTATGCTGCACAGAAAGGTTTGGATGTCAATGTATATCTTGAAGACTGGAGTAACGGAATGAAAGATTCGCCGGATTATGTGTTTCAGTTGATGGATGCCTTGACGAAATTACCGATCAAACGGTTTATGTTGCCGGATACATTGGGCATTCTGAATCCATTGCAAGTTATCGAGTATATGCGGAAGATGATGAAACGTTATCCTGACGTACATTTTGATTTTCATGCGCATAACGATTACGATTTAGCCGTGAGCAATGTATTAGCTGCTGTACTTAGCGGAGTAAAAGGTTTGCATACAACGATCAACGGTTTGGGCGAACGGGCCGGAAATGCTCCTTTGTCGAGTGTACAGGCCATACTGAAAGATCATTTCCATGCTATTACCAATATTGATGAAAGCCTGCTGAATGAGGTAAGTCGTGTAGTCGAATCTTATTCGGGTATTTCTATTCCGGCCAACAAACCAATCATTGGGGAGAATGTATTTACGCAGGTAGCCGGTGTACATGCCGATGGCGACAATAAGAATAATTTGTATTGCAATGATTTGTTGCCCGAGCGTTTTGGCCGCAAACGTGAATATGCATTAGGAAAGAATAGTGGTAAGGCTAATATCCGGAAGAATCTGGAGACATTGGGACTGGAACTGGATGAAGAGTCGATGCGTAAGGTAACCGACCGGATTATTGAGCTTGGCGACAAGAAAGAGGTGGTTACTCCCGAAGATTTGCCATATATTGTCAGTGATGTTTTAAAACATGACGTTGTCAGCGAAAAAGTAAAACTGAAGAGTTATATTGTCAATTTAGCCTATGGACTGAAACCGATGGCTACATTGAAAATAGAAATTAACGGCAAGGAGTACGAAGAAAGTGCCAGTGGCGACGGTCAGTATGATGCTTTTGTACGGGCACTTCGGAAAGTTTATAAGGAAACATTAAAGCGGAAATTCCCGATGCTGACCAATTATGCGGTGAGTATTCCTCCTGGAGGACGGACGGATGCCTTTGTGCAGACCGTGATTACATGGAGTTTTGAAGGGAAAGTATTCAGAACCCGTGGTCTGGATGCCGACCAGACCGAAGCAGCCATCAAGGCTACTATCAAAATGTTGAATATGATTGAAGAATAAGAACAGGTTTAATTAAAAATATTATAGACAATGAATTTCAAAATAGCTGTATTAGCCGGTGACGGTATCGGACCAGAGATTTCCGTGCAGGGCGTGAATGTCATGACCGCTGTTTGCGAGAAGTTTGGTCATCAGGTTAGTTATAAACATGCACTTTGTGGAGCGGATGCTATTGATAAGGTGGGCGATCCGTTTCCGGAAGAAACTTATCAAGTTTGTGAAGACGCAGATGCCGTATTGTTCTCGGCTGTAGGCGATCCGAAATTCGATAATGATCCGACGGCTAAAGTACGTCCGGAACAGGGACTTTTGGCTATGCGTAAACGACTGGGCCTTTTTGCGAATATCCGTCCTGTACAGACTTTCAAATGTCTGTTGCATAAGTCTCCGCTTCGTGCAGAGCTGGTAGAAGGAGCAGACTTCCTGTGTATTCGTGAATTGACAGGTGGTATGTATTTTGGAGAAAAATACCAGGATAACGATAAGGCTTATGATACCAACATGTACACTCGTCCGGAAATCGAACGAATCCTGAAGGTTGGCTTCGAATATGCCATGAAGCGTCGTAAACATCTGACTGTAGTGGATAAGGCCAATGTCTTGGCTTCCTCTCGTTTGTGGAGACAGATTGCGCAGGAGATGGCTCCGAAATATCCGGAAGTAAAGACCGATTATATGTATGTTGATAATGCAGCCATGCGAATGATTCAGGAACCGACTTTCTTTGATGTCATGGTTACAGAAAATACATTTGGAGATATTCTGACAGACGAAGGTTCTTGCATCAGCGGTTCCATGGGCTTGCTTCCTTCTGCTTCTACCGGAAAGAGCACTCCGGTATTTGAACCGATCCATGGTTCATGGCCGCAGGCAAAAGGTTTGAATATAGCGAACCCATTGGCTCAGATTCTTTCTGTTGCTATGTTGTTTGAATATTTCGATCTGAAGGAAGAAGGCGCCTTGATCCGTGAAGCGGTCGATGCTTCTTTGGATGCTTGTGTTCGTACGCCGGAAATTCAGGTTGAAGGTGGGGCAAAATATGGAACGAAGGAAGTCGGCAGCTGGATTGTTGACTATATCAAGAAGAAATAATTGCCGTTGATAGGTTTTTGAGTTTATAAGTTGATGGAATCTGTTCGTAAAACTTATAAACTCAAGAACTCTTCTTTTCTTATTCGCACATGCGTAACAATTCGTTGACGATCGTCTGGTCATAACCCATTTCCTGGGCTTTCAGAAAATCATTTTTGGCAGATTCCTTTTCATATTGAGCCAGTTTGACTTTTCCTCTCAATATATATAAAGAAGCCGTTGGCTCACTCTCTACAAATATGCGGTTAATATCATTCATGGCACGCGCATTCTTACCCATCAGAAAATAAAGGTCAGCTCTTCCTTCATATAAGATCCAGTCGCGCGGCATTTTATCAATCAGATAATTGTAGATACGCTCGCTTTCATCGTAATTACCTCTTGTCTTTTCAAGGATGGCATATCCCATACGTGCCAGAACAGACTTTTCATTAAGCTGCAGGATCTTGTCGAAGTCTCCTTCTGCCGCTGCATATTTTTTTTGTGCCAGGTAAAGCAGTCCGCGGGCATACAACGATTCCTGATGCTCCGGATCTACAATCAGCAAGGCATTATAATCATTGATCGCTTTATCTATTTCGCCGAGTTCGGTGTAAAGGGAAGCTCTATTTTCAAGTATGGTAACACTTTTCGGATGGCGGCTTAATGCGGCTGTATAAGAAACAAGTGCCTCTTGCTTTTTCCCTTGTCGGCGTTGAATAGTTCCTAAATTACAGAGTAAGGCAAAATTGGCCGGGTTGCCAGGCTCTTCACGCATGGCATTTTTAAGTGCTTCTTCAGCTGAAACCAGGTCGTTTTTATCAAAATAATCACAGCTTTTCTGAATCCATTCTTCATACGTTTGAGCAGAAAGATGTCCGAAGCCACAAGAAATAAAAAATATTGTAAGAAATATAAATCTTTTTCCCATGAAATTTGTTTACTAAATAAGCACGTGCAAAACTAAGGATTTATTTCGGCTATTTGTCCAAATATAAATTATTTATAGCTTTGCTACACTTTGTAAGATTTCATGGTCGAATGAATTGACTTATAACGGATAAAGCTAACAAATTAAAATTGTAAAACAATATGATGCTATTAGAAGTAATTGAAACGGGAAGTAAATTATCACGAGTTTTAGATTCCCTTGTTGAACAGGGCGCAGCTTTGGGTTGGACTTTAATCAAAGCGTTGCTGGTATTTATTGTAGGTCGCTTTTTAATCAGTATGATCAATAAATTAGTGCAGCGCGTTTTGTTGAAGCGGAAAATTGATCCTTCAATCAAAACCTTTGTCGGAAGTTTGATACATATTATATTGATGATCCTTCTGATTATTTCGGTAGTTGGTGCATTGGGCGTACAAACGGCTTCCTTTGCTGCTTTGTTGGCTTCAGCCGGTGTTGCAATTGGTATGGCTTTGAGCGGCAATCTGTCAAATTTCGCAGGGGGATTGATTATCCTGATCTTCAAGCCTTATAAAGTAGGCGATTTTATCGAGGCACAGGGGCTTTCTGGTACAGTTCGGGAGATACAAATCTTCCATACCGTATTGACAACAACCGACAATAAGGTGATTTATATTCCGAATGGCTCGTTGAGCAGCAGTGCTGTTGTCAATTATTCCTACCAGGAGGTTCGTCGTGTTGACTGGACATTCGGTGTAGAATACGGAACAGATTATGCAAAAGTAAAAGGTGTGCTGGAAGATATACTTGCAAAAGACGAACGGATCTTGCAAGAGCCGGCTGCTCCTTTTGTTGCGATGAGTCAGTTGGCCGATAGTAGTGTGAACTACGTTGTCCGTGTTTGGGTAAAAAGTCCGGATTATTGGAATGTCTATTATGGCATTACCCGTACGGTCTATGAGCGTTTCAATGCAGAAGGTATCGGATTCCCATTTCCTCAGCTGACTATACATCAGGCTAAAGATTGAAGTCTTTTGTACAGAAAACAATTGGGTTTGTTCAGAAAACATACCGTTTAGAAAGATTCTTTTGAATCTGATTATTTTTCAAAAGGATTTGTATATCTTTGTGGTGTAGAAAAAGAAACATACTCTTATTTTTGTTTTTAAGACAAAAATAAATGATTATATCAGTCTTTTATTACACTATTATTAATATTACTGTTAGGCCCGGACTTTTGATATCCGGGCTTTTTTATTTGACGAAAGTGAAGCCTTTTGGGGAATGATTGAACGTCTCATTCATGATTCGAGAGAATCGGAAATGATTCCTGTTACTTTTGTTTTTGATTCTCGTTGCTTTTATTTTCGATATTCGTATCTGGTATAATAAACGGGGGTTTTTGTACAATAAAATATACTTTTGGCGCAGAAACCGGGTATGTATAGGACAAATCCATGAACTTTTTCTATCTTTGCTAAGTTATTGATTAAAAAGAGTCAGAATAAAAACAAATTAAAAACATATGAAGAAAAGATTTACTTTATTATCAACTGCCTTATTGTTGGGTGCTTCGTTTTCAGCTGTAGCAGCTGTTGATAAGGCAGAATGGAAAGAAGGGAATTACTTTTATTTAACGTCAAATGGTTCTTATTTGGCATTAGATGCAGAACGGACAGATTCTGTTCTCGTTAGAAATAATGAGGGAAGAACAAAAGAAGAAATAGATTTGGCTTTGTGGCAGATTAAAAAAGTAGAAACGACTGCTGCTGGAGATGTTTATCAATTTACGAACAAAGCTACAAAGGCTGTTTTAGCATTCTCTACAAAAGCAAATGCAACCACAGTTCTGGATCCATCCGGTGTTTCTCAATGGACATTTACTGGTGGCTATATTGTGGGTTATTATGGTGACAGCAAAACTTTGGCCTTGTCTGTTTCTGATTCCAAGTTGGCTTTGACTTCAACTATGAGCAGCAGTTTTACGGTAGAACTTCCTATTTCGGATTATCGGCTGAAAGCAAACGAATTGGGAGACGGTATTTCTACATTTATCCTAAATATGGGTGGCAATTATTCCGGTGATATCTTTAAGGATAAGGAATTGGTCGCTACCGATTTAACGGGTGAGAATGAAGCTTATATGTCTCTGCAGGTCAAAGGGGATGAATACTTTGACGATGGAAAGGCTAAATATTTAGGAGTTGATACCCTTTATACCGAGATCTCGGGAGCTAAGAATGCCTTCGGATTTAAGTTTGTGGCCGATTCTACGTATAGAGGGCCTAAAGGAGGTGGTACGCATACTTGGGGAAATGAAGCGTTCCAGAAGTTTAGATTTACGATTGACTTGAAGAACGATTCTGTTGCCATGTTTGTCAAGCAAGCTCCATCATTGACTTCAGTGAATAAATATAGTGGAAATGATGTCCAAGTCGTCTATGCTACGTTGGGTGATAACAAAGTATTGACGGTTAGTGAAACAGAATCTCTGCAAGGTACAGCTCCGTTTATTACAACCCGCCGTGGAACTCCAGTTACGTTGGAGAAAGGCTCAGGTGTTTATTTCCTGAAGACTGTAGGAAAGACTGCGAATGCTGGTAAATATTTGTATGGAGATGAAAATGTTACATATAAATATGTAGCTGAAACTCCTTCCGTTTATAATCCGGACGGACAATGGTACGTAAAGGAAGAAAATGGTAAGTATAGTATTGTGGACCGTTTGAAAGGTAAGACTTATGCGGCTAACAGTGAAATCTTTGCTGTTAAGGGTGCAAGTGGTGCTTATACGGTAGCCGGAAGAACTGATACACTTACATTTGAATATCAGCCGAAGGTTGATTTGAAGGATAAATATCTGGGTGTTCTTCGTTTTACGGAGGCTGAATTGAAAGAAAAAGCCATTCAGTTGAATGTGAAGGCCGTTGGAGGAACCGTTCCGGTATCTGTTTCAGACTCTTTGTTATTGGCTGATATGGAAAATGAAGCTACGACATTCCGTTTGCTTGCTGGAACAGAAGAGAAAACAGCCGGTGCACAGTTATTAGGCGATACCTTGTGGACGGTATCTTATCGTCTGAGTGATCAATTAGGAAATCGCTTCCTGGTAGAAGATAAAGATACAAAATCTTTAATTCTGTCAAGTTTCCAGAAAGAACCATTGAAAGTGGTCTTCAGACAGTCGAATGATGGTACGGTTTATGAAATGACAGTGGGCAATAACTATGTTACTTATAATACACAGTCTAATTTGTTGTTGAGTGATAAGAAGGAAAATGCCGTTAGCTTTGATGTTGAAGTTGTTAATGCTCCACAATATGAAACGGTAGAAAGCTCTCATTTGCGTTTTGGTTCGAATGGCAAGTATCTGACGATGAATCCGCTTACTTTGTGGGCTGAGATGAAGAATGAAGGCCAGGAAATTACAAAAGCAGGTTATACAGCAGATAACTTCTCGTTCAAGATTGAAAAGGCTGATACGGTTATTCCGGGCAAACCTGTTTACTTGATCTCTACTTGCATGATTGGTGCTGATGATAAAACTTCAGACGTCCGTTATTATTTGTCGGCTATTGATACGGCACAATATGAAGGTAAGAACCGTCTGGGCTTTATTCCTTCAAATGATACAATTCGGACTTCAAAGAACAGTCCAGCTTACTTCTCGTTGAAGAAGAATGAAGACGGCAGCTTATGGCTGGAGAATGTGAATGTAAAGGGCGGCTCGTTCGTTACTCAGATAGCTAATACCTTGGTAATGTCAAATACGGGTATGAATTTCACTACTGAAAAGGCCTCTGCTCCGACAGCCAACGAAGAAATAGAAAAGCCAGTATCTGTCATCGTTGCAGGTGGTCATAATTCGGTAACAGTGATGAATGCCAAAGACAAGAAGATTGTCTTGACAGATATCTTAGGTAAGATTGTTGGAAACTATTTAGTAACCAGTGATCGCTTTACAGTTCCGGCATCCCGTGGTTTACTGATTGTCGCTATCGAAGGCGAAGTCGCTCAAAAGGTGATCGTGAAATAACGAGATATACACACGAATTGTCGTAATACATAAAACGGTATAAGTCTATTTTGGATTTATACCGTTTTTTTATTTGTCTTGTTAGATCTTCTAGCTTCTGGAAAAATAAAAACGACCTTCCAGGCAGCCTGAAAGGTCGTTAACCGTATTTGAATCTGATGCCGTTCACGTGTTGAGGCGTTCAACAGTCTTAACCCCTTTGACTGTCTTCAGCTTTTTAGTCAGCTGATTTAATGCTGTTGTATCTTTGACCTGAACTGTAAAGTTACCTTGGAATAGACCGTCTACCGAATCAATATTCAAGGACCGTAAAGAGACGTTGGTCTCTTTTCCAATCACCGATGTAATATTGGTAACGATGGCAATGTCATCACGCCCAACGACACGCAAGGTAACAATATATCCGTTGTCGCCCTTACCGCTCCATTTGGCCCGGATAATCCGATAACCGAAGCGGCTGAACATTTCCTGAGCATTCGGACAATCCATTCGGTGAATCTTGATTCCCTGTGTGGATACAAATCCGAATACTTCGTCCCCATAAATCGGATTACAGCATTTGGCCAGTTTATATTCGATTCCGGTCAGGTTCTTGTCGATGACTAATACATCTTTATTCGTTGCAATTTCTTCAGCTTCGGTCGTTGTAACGAACTCTTCCGCACTTCTGGCGGCCGGATGTTCCTGCTGCTCGGTTTCTTTGCGTATTAATTCCAAGTATTCATCAATAGCCACATTCGGATCAAGATGTTCCTCTGCAATATCTACATAGAAGTCGGTAACCGTCTTATAACCTTTCTTCTTGATATAGCGCATGAGTGAAGCTTCATCCAGCTCAATCTTCCTGTTCTTGAACCGTCGTTGCAGCATTTCTTTGGCAAAATCAACCATCTTGGCCATTTCTTCCCGCAAGGCCTGTTTAATGCGTACGCGGGCTTTCGAAGTAACGACAAAGTTCAGCCAGTCTCGTTTGGGAGACTGAGTAGGAGAGGTAATGATGGAAACGGAATCACCGTTGTTCAGTTCATATTTTATTGGAACATTCTTTCCATTGACTTTTGCGGATACGCATTTGCATCCTAGCTGCGAATGAATGGCGAAGGCAAAGTCCAGAACAGTGGCTCCTTTTGCCAGTTTAATCAGTTCACCGGTGGGCGTAAAGACATAGATTTCGTCTTTATACAAATCCATCCGGAAGTCTTTCATCAGATCCAACGGATTTGAATCCTTGGCTTCCAGGGCAGCCCGCACCGTATTCATAAATTCATCCAGTCCTTTTTCTGCTTTGACGCCTTTGTAACGCCAATGCGCAGCCAGACCCTTTTCGGCGATTTCGTCCATTCGTTTGGTTCGGATCTGTACTTCTACCCATTTGTTCTCTGGTCCCATTACCGTGATGTGCAGACTTTCATATCCGTTTGATTTAGGAATGGAAATCCAGTCTTTCAATCGCTTGGGATTTGGCTGGTACATATCTGTTACGATCGAATATACCTGCCAGCAGTCTGAACGTTCTTTTTCGAGAGGTGTATCCAATACTACGCGGATCGCAAACAAATCATAGATGTTCTCAAAATCTACTTTCTGCTTTTTCAGCTTATTGTTGATCGAATGAATGGACTTGGTTCGTCCTTTGATCTCGAATTTGAATCCTGCCTGCTCCAGCTTTTCTTTTAAGGGCGCAATAAAACGGGCAATATAGGCATCGCGGGAACGTTTGGTTTCGTTCAGCTTTTGCTTGATATAATCGAACTGCTTCCGGTCGGTATATTTTAAGGACAAATCTTCCAGCTCGCTTTTTATCTTATAAAGTCCCATCCGGTGCGACAGAGGAGCATATAAATAAGCAGCTTCAGTAGCCAGCCGGATCCGGTCGTCTTCTGATAATTTCTTTCCGAGTCGCATCATACAAAGACGGTCGGCTATCATGATCAAGATAACGCGAACATCTTCTGCAAACGAGAGCAACAAATGATGGAAATTCTCTGAATTGACGGCTGTATTGCGGGCATACAAGTCGGAGGTACGAAGCAGGCGTTGAATCATGAGAACAATATCATCGCCGAACAGTTCTCTTACCTTATCTATTGTGATGACACCTTTGTAAACGGGACGGTAAAGCAGAAGAGCAAGTACAGAAGTTCTTTTCAGACCGATTTCGGTAGTTGCAATCAACGCCGTATCAATATTTCTGAGCAGACCATTAATTCCGTTCTTGTCGCGTCCATAACAATCTTGGGCTACAACCTGTTTCATCAGGTTCTTCATCTTGGAAATATCGTCTTTTTCCAGGAACGAATACAGGTTACGCAGTAATAATCTGTATTTTGTGAAGAATTCTTTCTTTTCTTCCGGTGTAAAAAATGGTAGTGTCTCCATAGGCTTTATACTTTATTTTTGCCCGTTTGAGGACAAGTACGATAAAACGTGTTGTAAAAGTATCTTTTTATTTTGAAATATCTATGATATTATTGTCGGTATTTTTATACATTTGCGTACTGCAATGTGAAAAAATATTTTATTCATAAAAATAGTGTACTATGTTAAACGCAAAAGACTTGGAGCAATTATCTGAAAAAGGTATTTCACAAGAGAAAATAGAAGAACAGTTATCCTGTTTTGTGAAAGGATTTCCGTTTCTTGAAATAGAGGCTTCGGCTTCCGTAGAAAAAGGAATTAAGGTAATTCCGGCAGAATCTCAACCGGCTTATATGGCTGCTTGGGATGCTTATCTGACAAAGAACAAGCGCATTTTGAAGTTTGTTCCGGCATCAGGTGCTGCCAGTCGTATGTTCAAGAATCTGTTCGGATTTCTTTCTGCTGATTATGATGTTCCTACAACTGATTTTGAGAAGAAGTTTTTTGCCGATATCCACAAGTTCGCATTTTATAAAGCATTAAATCAGAAATGCCAGGAAAATACGGGAAAGGATATTGCAGCCTTGGTTGCCATGGGCGAGTATAAGAAAGTTGTTTCCAATTTGTTGGAAAAGATCGGACTGAATTATGGATCTTTACCTAAAGGCTTATTGTTGTTCCATACTTATCCTGATACATTCCGTACTGCAATGGAAGAACATTTGGCAGAAGGAGCCATGTATGCTAAGAACAATGCCGGAGAGGTGAATATTCATTTTACAGTTTCTCCCGAACATCAGGCCTTGTTCGAACAGTTGGTTGCCGAGAAAAAAGATTATTATGAAGACAAGTTCTCTGTCAAATATGATATTTCTTTCAGTGTGCAGAAGCCGAGTACAGACACAATTGCTGTCAATATGGATAATACTCCATTCCGGGATAAAGATGGCAAATTGTTATTCCGTCCCGGAGGTCATGGAGCCTTGATTGAAAACTTGAATGATGTAGATGCTGATGTTGTCTTTATCAAGAACATTGACAATGTTGTTCCGGATAGCTTCAAGTCGGCTACGATTATTTACAAGAAACTGATTGCCGGTGTATTGGTCAGCTTGCAGGAGAGAATATTCAAATACCTGGAATTGATAGATACAGGCAAGTATTCACACGATCAGGTAGAAGAAATGATTCATTTCTTGCAGGATGAATTGTGTGTACGTAAATCAGACATCAAGTTAATGGAAGATGCAGAGTTGATTCTTTATATTAAGAACAAGCTGAATCGTCCGTTGCGTGTTTGCGGTATGGTGAAGAACGTCGGCGAACCGGGCGGTGGTCCGTTCCTGGCAGTGAATCCGGACGGTTCTGTTTCTCTGCAGGTATTGGAAAGTTCACAGATTGACATGAATGATCCGGCTAAGAAGGCTCTGTTTGAGAAAGGTACTCACTTTAATCCGGTTGATTTGGTTTGCGCTGTCAAGAACTATAAAGGCGAGAAGTTTAATTTGCCGGATTATGTGGATAAGAATACTGGTTTTATTTCCTATAAGAGCAAGGATGGAAAAGACCTGAAGGCGCTTGAATTGCCAGGTTTGTGGAATGGTGCTATGAGCGACTGGAATACGGTATTTGTAGAAGTGCCTATTGAGACCTTCAATCCGGTGAAGACTGTAAATGATTTACTTCGTCGTGAACATCAATCTTAATCCATAATCTGATACTTAAATTCCCAGATCAAGAAAGTCTGGTATTATAAAATACAGATCTGACAGTTGAGCAGTCATTTTATTGATGTGCCTATGCTTTCAGGTCTGCATTTTTTATCTGTCAGGCAGATGTAATTTATATGTTAAAACCTAAAAGAACTGTTTATGTTAACATTGATCATAGCTATTTTTATTATCGGGTATTTGATGATTGCACTCGAACATCCACTGAAAATCAATAAGGCAGCTTCGGCTTTATTGACGGGTACGATTTTATGGGTCTTGTATATTATGAATGCCCCTGACTTTGAGTCTTTAGTTTCAAGTGACGGCTTTAAGTCTTTTGTTCAAGATCCACACGCTGCTGGTTTGTCATTGTTGGAGCAATGTCAGCAATACATTGTGGAGCATCAGATATTGATCAGTATTGGAGAAATATGTCAGACTTTGATATTTCTGATCGGAGCTATGATCATTGTTGAACTGGTGGATGTCCATGGTGGCTTTGAGTTCATAACCAATCGGATTACAACGCGAAAGGCCCGGTCTCTTTTGATAATGATTTCGGTTCTTACCTTCTTCATGTCTTCCGTGTTGGATAATCTGACAACGTCCATTGTTATGATTATGCTGATCCGCAAGATTATTGCCGATCAGAAAACCCGCTGGCTGTTTGGCTGTATGATTATTATTGCGGCTAATAGCGGCGGTGCCTGGTCACCGATAGGTGATGTTACGACAATCATGCTTTGGATAAAAGGAAACATTTCTACCAGTGAAACCATTCCGCATCTGATTCTTCCGAGTCTGGTTTCCATGTTTGTACCTCTTTTCTTAATGGCCCGGCAATTAAAGGGCTCTGTTGAATCTCCAGTACAAGAAGGGCGTATGGATAATAATTCTACCTGCTGTACGGACGAATTCTTCATCTTAGCCCATCGAGAGCGTTTGTATATCTTTATCTTAGGTATTCTTTGCCTGTTGTTTGTGCCTGTATTTAAAATGGTAACACATTTACCTCCGTTTATGGGTGTAATGATCGGCGTCAGTATTTTATGGTTCTTTACTGAATTTATCTATGGCAAGAAGGAAGATCTGGAAGAAGACCGGAAACTGCGGGTATCAAAGGTGGTACATCGGATTGACGGAGCAACACTTCTATTCTTCTTGGGTATCTTGTTGGCTGTAGAAGTATTGAGATATACAGGTATTTTAGGGGCTTTTGCTTCCTGGCTGGATGATTCGGTCGGCAATGTATTTATTGTCAATATGGTAATTGGAGCTCTTTCTGCTGTAGTAGATAATGTTCCGCTGGTGGCGGGTGCGATGGGTATGTATCCGGTGATGACGGAAGAAGCTGTTGCGGCCAGTGCTGATCCGATATATTGGATGAACTTTGTGCAGGATGGTACATTCTGGCAGTTTTTAGCTTATTGTGCCGGCGTTGGCGGCAGTATGCTGATTATTGGTTCAGCAGCCGGAGTTGTCGTAATGGGTTTGGAACAGATTAGTTTTGGCTGGTATCTGAAGCGGATTTCCGGATTGGCTCTTTTGGGTTATCTGGCAGGAGCCTTTGTATATATTCTTCAATGTGTTGTATTTTAGTAGTAGATGATTGGAATAGCAGATAGTGGTTCGACCAAGACAGAATGGTGTCTGTTGGGAGAGACCGGGAAACTTGAATGTCGGTGTTTTACACCAGGGATGAATCCTTATTTCCAGACCGAAAAGGAAATGGCGGAAATGATTCAGCAATCATTGTATCCTCAGATTGCAGATTATCCCATTGAAGCATTCTATTTTTATGGAGCCGGCTGTGCTTTCCCGGAAAAGAATGTTTGTGTAGAAAGGGCGATTCAGTCGTGTTGGCCTGTTCCGGTTGAGGTGAATAGTGATCTGATGGCTGCTGCTCACGCCTTATGCGGAACGGAAGCGGGTATTGCTTGTATTTTGGGAACAGGTTCCAATTCTTGTCTGTATGATGGGAAGAAAGTAAAAGAGCAGATTTCGCCTTTGGGATTTATTTTAGGTGATGAAGGCAGTGGTGCTGTTTTAGGTAGGAAGTTGATTGGCGATTGTCTGAAACGTCAGTTGCCGGCTTCGTTGTGTCAGGAGTTTATGGAGACTTATCAGCTTACGCCGGCTTCTATTTTAGAACATGTTTACAAGAAACCTTTTCCGAACCGGTATCTGGCAGGCTTTGTTCCTTTCTTGAAAGAGCATTTGGATGTAGAACCGGTTTATCAGTTGGTTTATCATAGCTTTGAAGAGTTTATTTGTCGAAATGTGATGCAGTATACAGATTATAATCAGTATCCAATCCATTTTGTGGGTTCGGTGGCTTTCTATTTTCAGTCTGTTTTGAGAGAAGTTCTGCAACAATATGAATTGAGGCTGGGAAAGATTGAGAAAGCGCCGATGAATGGTCTGGTTATGTATTATAATAAGGTAAGAAGATGAGTTTTCAGAAAATAACGGAACAAGAATCGTTGTATCATGATTTGGAGAAGAAATCGGTACACGAACTATTGACGGAGATTAACCGGGAAGATCAGAAAGTGGCGTTGGCCGTGCAAAAGGTGATTCCGCAGATCGAGAAACTGGTAACCGGCATTGTGGAGCGGATGAAGCAAGGTGGCCGACTGTTTTATTTAGGTGCCGGGACAAGCGGACGGTTGGGCGTTTTGGATGCATCCGAAATTCCACCGACTTATGGAATGCCTAATACATATGTGATCGGATTGATAGCCGGAGGCGACAGCGCTTTACGGAATCCGGTGGAAGCAGCCGAAGACGATGCGTTGAAAGGCTGGCAGGAATTGTGTGAACATCATGTCTCTTCCCGGGATGTTGTGGTGGGCATTGCAGCTTCAGGTACGACACCTTACGTCATCGGAGCTTTACATCAGGCGCGTCAGGCCGGGATTTTGACGGGTGCGATTGCCTGTAATCCGGATTCTCCGGTAGCGGCTGAGGCCGATATTGCCATCGAACCGATTGTCGGTCCGGAATACGTTACCGGCAGTACACGGATGAAAAGCGGAACGGCCCAGAAGATGGTATTGAACATGATCAGTACAGCCACGATGATTCAATTGGGAAGAGTCAAGAACAACCGGATGGTGAACATGCAGCTGACCAATCAGAAGCTGGTCGATCGGGGAACACGGATGATTATGGATGAGTTGGGTTTGGATTACGATACAGCACTTCATTTGTTGCAATTGCATGGCTCTGTTCGTGAAGCTGTTGATTCTTATCATCGGGAGTGGCGTTTGAATCAGTGATATTTTGTATATTTGCGCGTTAAATCATAATGAAATGAGTTTCTTATCAAAATTATTCAAGAAGAATACACCGGAAACAACAGAAGAAACGACAAAAGGAACTGTTGAAGAGTTCGTTTCTCTGATCCGTGTTTACTATCAGGCTGTCATGGCCGTTAACTTAGGAGTTACGAATCTGAATATGCTGGCTGATATGGCTTTGTTTAAGCGTATGCTGAAGATTCCGACTCAGAACAATAAATTAGGCGTTGCAGAAAAGTCGCGTGTCCGCAAAGTCCTGATGCAGGATTATGGATTAAACGAGGCTTTCTTTAAGGAAATAGATTCGTCGGTAAGGAAATGTTGTAAGACGCAGAACGATATCAAGACCTATTTCTTTATGTTCCAAGGCTTCTGTAATGATTTGTTCAGTCTGCTGGGCAACCTGATGCAATGGAAGTTCCGTCTGGCGCTTTTGTTGAAGAAGATGCTTTATGCACAGACAGTAAAGACGGTACATGAAATCATGACACGCTCGGAATGGAACGATGTCAGTGTACAGAAAGCCGCTTGGAGTGTTCGTAAATATGCGCAGACATTGGGTTATTCCGAACAATGGGTAACGGATTTTGTCTATAATGTCGTTCTTTTGGCCCGCGAAGACCAGAAAAGACAGGCAAAAGAAGGAAAGAAAGACGCATGAAAGAAACCGTAGCCGAGAAACATCCGCTGGGATTCTTTCTGCCCGAAAATACACAGTTGCTGATGTTGGGGAGTTTTCCTCCGCCTCAGCAACGTTGGTCCATGAATTTCTACTATCCGAATATACAAAACGATATGTGGAGAATTCTTGGACTTTTGTTTTATGCGGACAAAGACTTCTTTTTGGAAGCGCCCCGGAAATTCAGTGAAGAGAAATGTAAGGCTTTCTGCCGGGAAAAAGGTTTGGGAATAGGCGATACTGGCGTAGAGGTCATCCGCCAGAAAGGAAATGCTTCGGATAAGTTCCTTGAAATCGTCCGACCGATTGATTTGGAAAAGGTATTGGCTCAGATTCCGCAATGCCGGGCTATTGTCGTTACCGGGCAAAAGGCCATGGATACGCTTTTGTCGGTCTTGTCGTTATATGCACCGGTAGAAGAACCGGCTGTCGGAACTTTTTCTTCTTTTGTCTGGCAAGGAAGAGATATGAAACTATTTCGCATGCCTTCTTCATCGCGGGCCTATCCGAAACCATTACCGGAAAAAGCGGCTATCTATCGGAAAATGTTCGAATTACTAGGAATGTTGCCTGCTGAGGAAAAAGAAAAATGAATTTTTCTGATAAATTTTTTACTGAAACGCTTGTCAGTTTAAAATAAAGTCGTACCTTTGCAACCGTAATCGAGAACGGTACTACCGAAGCGATTACAAGACATAAAAATCGGGATGTAGCACAGTTGGCTAGCGCGCCACGTTCGGGACGTGGAGGTCGGAAGTTCGAGTCTTCTCATCCCGACTATTGAAAGGCTAAATATCTACTTAATAGATGTTTGGCCTTTCGTCTTTTTAGCCGGTTTTGGTTGGCGCTGATCATATTCCTTTCTATTTCACCTTTGTTTGATAAGAGGAAAGATTCATGACGTCCTGGATGTTGCGGATAATACTGATGATGGCAAAGCTGATGATTCCGGCAATAAAAGTAAGAGAAAGCAAACGGCTGTTTTGTTCAAGGAATGAAAGTCCCTTAATTTCCGTTTCGAATGAGAAGGTAAATGCCGTTTCCGGGAGCATGAGAATAAAGGCAAACAAGATACAGCTGCACAGAATTCCCAATACGAAGGCGGCAATCACTAGATATTTATACCAGCGAATTTGCTTATCCTGTACTTGCTTGATGTATTCGACTGCATCCAATCTTTGATTCAGCTTTTCCATGAAGCATTCGTTACTTTCAAGGCTGGGCTTATAGTCTTGAAATATTTGTTCTAAAATATCTTCCTTTTTCATTCCCTTTTGATTTTTAGTTTGAGTTGTTCTCTTCCTCGTGATAACTGTTTCTTCACGGCATCCACACTGACGTCAATAATGGCACTGATTTCTTTGATAGAATATCCTTTCAGATAGTATAACAGAATCGATGTGCGTTCTTTGGCAGGCAGACTGGCTATCGCTGCATATAAATCTTGATAGGCAAACGAACGGTCGGCTGCCAAAGATAAATCGGGAGTAGAGATGGCTTCGTCTAATGTATCCCAATCTCGTTGTTCCTTTTTTCTGTCCAGAAAGGTATTGTGGGCAATCTTATAAAGCCAGGCATTGAATTTCCCTTCATCTTGATAATGACTTACCGACAGATATGCCTTTACCAAAGTTTCCTGAGCAATGTCATTGGCTTCTTCCCGGTTTCCACAACAGAGAGCCAGCAGGAATCTTCTTAATGATTCCTGCTCACGGCTTACCAGTTTTATGAATTCTTCTCGGTTCACTTTTGTTCTTTTTCCTCAGACTCCAATTCTTTTGCCAACATTCTTTTACTGATAAAATAAACGATCAGAAAGGATATGCCTATTCCTAATGAAGCTATACTTATGAAATAAATTTGATAGATATCCTTATCACTTCCCCCTTTAAAATCTATCCAAAGAGCAACTCCTAAGAATGAAATTCCTATGGCTATGAATAAACATGCGCAAAGAAGTTTTTCCAAAAGTTCTTTTTTAAGAGATTTTTTGGGTGGATTGAGTTGCTTGATGAATTCTTCAATATGCAAATTGGGATTTTTCTCCAATGCGGCTAAAATGATTTCAGTACGTTTGTTGGTGTCGTTGGTTTGTTTGCGCATGATTAACCATACGATCAGAACGGGCAGGACGACACAAATACCCAATGCGATAATAATACTTGTATAAGCAGCGTACATAATACATCTATTTTTATTTGTTAAACATCTTGTTTTTGGAACTAGTTCATTTGTATAACGAATGTTGCAGGCGAAAGGTGACATGCTGTTCGTTTATTTTTTCCCTGAATCCTATTTGTTTTTAATTGTTTGACAAATGTGGTAAAGCTTTTTTATATATGTGGTAAAGCTTTATGACTAATATGGAAAAGCTTTTTGACAGCTGTCAAAAATATAAAATGTAGGCAATTTTATATTCAAAAGTAACGGGAATTAGATTATTTCTCCGTAGGATAAAAATCGGCTGGCTTTTCGATGTGGATCCGTTTTCCGGTAGTGGGATGATCGAATTCCAGGAGTTCGGCGTGTAAATACAGGCGGTCGGATTCTCGACCGTAAAGTGTATCGCCTTCGATCGGAGCATTTAATCCGTCGGGATGTGCGGCATGAACGCGCAGTTGGTGCGTGCGTCCGGTATGCGGATAGAAGACAATCCACGTTTTATGAGCACTCCGTTGGAGTACTTCATACGTAGTGACGGCGGGTTTGCCTAAGGTTTCATGGACGATTTGCCGCGGGCGGTCCAGCGGATCAGGGCAGATGGGCAGAGAAATGGTGCCTTTGTCAGAGGCAACGATGCCGTCGAGCCGGGCGATATATCGTTTGCGGATGGTCCGGTTCTTAAACTGTGCCTGCAGATGTTGGTGAATTTCTTTTTTCTTGGCAATCAGCAACAGGCCGGAAGTAGCCATATCCAGGCGGTGAACAATCAGCGGACCGGTGGCTTCGGGGTATTGTTTTCGAGCCCAGTCGTAGACAGAAAAGTTGGCTTCTTTTCCGGGAACCGACAACATTCCCGCTGGCTTGTTGACGACCAGCAGGTCATCGTCTTCATAAAGAATCTCCAAAGAAATATCAGAGGTAACCGGGATTTGTACAGATTGGAAGGCAACAGGCAGGCCGATCAGCATGTGCTTAAGGATCGGTTCGCATTTTCCTTTGCAGGCAGGGTAGAAGTAACCATGCCGGCGTATTTCAGTTTTCGGAGAATTGCCCCACCAGAATTCAGCCATCGCAATCGGACGAAGCTGATTCAAATAGGCATATTGCAGCAGTTTGGGTGCAGCACATTCGCCTGCTCCGGCGGGAGGAACTTGCTGGGCCGTCGGTGCAAAGATTTCACAAAGGTCTTTTGTTTCTCCTCGGGCATTTAACAGATTAAACTGTGCGAAAAGCCGAAGCTGAAGAGCTGCCGACCGTTTCTTCCGTTCTTGCTTCCGTTGTTGGATCTGCCTTTCATACTCCTGAATACGCGTTTCCAGTTGGGTGAGTTCTGCTTTCCATTTCCGTTCCAGCCGTTTATATTCTGCCTTTTGGAACTGACTCTCCTGAATGAGCCGGGCATCTTCGTCGGCAGTCAGACCTGTTTCGCGGAGTCGTGCCCGCCGTTCTTTTTCTGTTTTCAAGAAGGTTTTGGCGGCTTGTAATGCCTGCGATGCGGCAATCTGCTGTTGCTGCAGTTCCTCTTTCCACGACAAATAAGCCGGATTATGCTGCATCGCGTCGAGTTCGTGGTTGATGGCCGTAATCTGTTCTTCTTCGATCTTAAAGAATCCGTCGGGCTGCAATAAGTCATAGACCGGCGGAACAAAATAATCGTGGTTGTTGGAATGGGCCAGATTCCCAGAGAAAGCCGCTAGGAAACCGATTTCTCCCGTTGGTTTCCGTACAACCAGCACGCCAAACATTTTCCCTTTCTCCAGTTCTTCCCGCCAGTCGCTCCGTGTTTCCAGATAGGCTTGTACCTCTTTTGTCGCCAAAAGACAAAGCGGATGCGGGGTATAATGGAACGGATTGGTGAATGTTTCCGGCAGTTCGATACCGTCGGTCGGGGATTGAAAGGGGTGAAATTTGCTTACAGACATGATAGTTCGCATTGAAAACAGCGCTGCAAAAGTAATCAACATCACGGGATATAAAGGCATCTGCTTGGTGCTGTTAGATTTTTTTGTACATTTGGGTCCAATAAAAAAGGAGGAAACGATGAAACAGGAGACTGCGATATTTGCGTGCGGCTGCTTTTGGGGTGCACAATATCAGTTTGAACATGCCAAAGGAGTCATTGATTCGGTGGTCGGTTATATGGGCGGAGACAAGGAACATCCTACTTATCAGGAAGTAAAAGCGCATACAACGGGTCATGCCGAAGTGACGAAAGTGGTGTTTGATGCCGACCAGACATCCTATACCGACTTATGTAAGTTATTTTTTGAGATTCACGATCCGGCACAAACCGACGGACAAGGTCCGGACATTGGTCCGCAATACCGGAGTGAAATCTTTTATCTGAATGAAGAGCAGAAGAAACAGGCCGAAGAAGTGATTGCCTTGCTGCGGTCAAAAGGCTATGAAGTGAATACACGCCTTACGCCGGCTTCTACCTTCTGGGAAGGAGAGGAGTATCATCAGCATTATTATGACAAGACAGGCGGAGAACCTTATTGTCATATCCGAACCAAGAAATTTTAATAGGCAGAGACGCATTAAAGCGTCTCTGTTGTTTTATTCGGTTGGGAACGTGTCAGGAGAAGGAAGCGTCTTCCTAAACATAAACCTAAAGTTGTCAGGCTTACCGGAAAACCGAACCAGACACCCAATGCTCCTAAATGGAGGATAAAGCCACAGATGTAACCGATCGGTAAGGCGAGTCCGAAGTGACACACCAATGCCATCTTGGCCATATATTTGACATCCGTCAGTCCGCGCAAGGCATTGGCGAATAGAATCTGCAGACCGTCGCCGAACTGATAGAGCATCATGGGCCAGCAGAAGAGAGCCACCAACTTTACGACTTCTTCTTCCGGGGTAAATAAATAGCCGATGCGTGTTCGGAAGAGTAATAAAAACGCGATAAAAAGCAGGGCGAATGTGTTGATAATTACAAAGCCAGCCTGAGCCGCCTTGCGTATTTCCTGATTATTCCGGCTTCCGTTGAAATTGCTTACCCGGATGGAAACAGCCGCTCCGATACCATAGTACAGCATAAAACCTAACGTCGTCACAACTCCTCCTACCTGATAAGCTGCCAACGCTGTACTACCGATCCAGCCCATCATAATGACACTCAGACTGAAAGATCCCGTCTCTACACCCATTTGGAAACCGACCGGCAAACCCAACCGTACCAGATTCCGGATACTTTCCCGGTTGATGACGCTTTGTCTGAAACCTCTAAGGTACTCGGTATATTTCTTCCTTTTACAAAAGAGCCAGCAGAAAGCAACCAATGTCAGGATACGGCTGAAAAGCGTTGATATACCGGCACCCGTCAATCCCAGTTCCGGAAATCCACCATGACCGTAGATAAGAAAATAATTCCCGACAATATTGAGGACATTGGCACTCAGCATGACATACATCGGAGTCAGCGTATCAGTCGTTCCGTCGCTGAACTGCTTGAACGAATTGAACAGCATGGTGAAAACAACCGAGAAGAGTTGCAGAATATAATACGGAATGATATACGGATACAGCTCTTTCGGCTGGTTTAGCCAGTCGAGGTTGAAGAGCAGAAACAGCATGCAAAGGCTTAACAGGATACCGACGATGAAGTTGATCGCCAGACTGTTCTTCAGCGTAGCGCCTACTTCGGCGTATTGTTTCTGGGCAAACAGGCGACCGACAATGGGGGTCAGTCCGTAGGAAAAGCCCATTCCGAAAATGAAAGCCAGATTGAAGAAGTTATTCACAAACGAAGCTGCCGCCAGTTCCTGCGTGCTGTGATGCCCGACCATGATATTATCGGCAAAGCCCACAATAATAATGCCCAGCTGTCCCAACATAATCGGGACACCCAGGCGTATTGTTTCTTTATAATGATTCATCGGACGCGATTACATTCAACCGAGCAGTTCAACGGACGTGATAACGACATTCTCTGTCGGGCGGTCTTGTCTGTTCGTCTTAACCTGTTGGATGGCATCGACTACTTCGATACCTTTTACCACTTCTCCATAAACGGTATATTGGTTATCCAGGAACGGAACGCCGCCTTCCGTCTTATAGATTTCCCGTATTTCTTTCGGAAGTTTAGCTTCGTCTTTCCGCTTTTCCGCTTCCAGTTCGGTTTTCCCGATCAGTGTATCACGCAAAATAGCCAATTCTTCTTTGTTGCCGCTCCGGTAATATTCCATGATCTTAGGTTTGTTCTCGGCCTGTAAGCGGGCGAAGATAGATTGCTTCAGCCGGTTCTCCAGCTGCTTTTCCATCTGGTTCAGCTCGGCATCCGAATACTTTTTCCCGGTTACGATATAAAATTGCGAAGCCGATGAAGCACGTTCGGGATTCACTTCATCGCCGGTACGGGCAGCACACAAGGCACCTTTCTTATGGAAGTATTTCGGATAGTTGAATTCTGCCGGAACCGTATAACCCAGATCGCCGGCGCCTAATGATTTGTTCATAGGCGCGTCTTTCGATGTTACATCACCGCCCTGGATCATAAAATCCTTGATAACGCGGTGAAACAACAATCCGTTGTACGTCCCGTCTTTTACCAGCTGGATAAAATTATCCCGGTGCTTGGGTGTTTCATTGTATAATTTCAACTGGATGTCACCCATCGAGGTGTGCATCACCACTTGCGTTTCGTTCATTTGATTTTCCATTCCCTTTATTTCTCTACTATTTTCATTGATTTAATCTTTATATTCTTGAGCGGACGGTCTTCGGTATTGGTTTCAACCATCTGAATTTTGAATACCGTCTTCATGCCACTTACTACTTCACCAAATACAGTGTATTTGTCATCGAGGTCCGGACGTCCACCTTCCAGCATATAAGCCTGGCGTTGTTCGGCTGTAAATTCCTTGTTCTGTTCCTTCTCCATCTTATCCAGTTCCATTTCGGTAAAGAATTTTCCGGTCACAATATAGAACTGCGAAGCCGACGAAGCCCGCTCCGGATTGACATCATCGCTTGTCCGGGCCGCACACAAAGCGCCTGCCTTATGGAAATGCTTCGGATATACGATTTCTGCCGGAATGGTATAATCCGGATCACCGTCGCCCAAATGCTTGTCTGCCGGCGCATCCTTCGAGTTGATATCTCCCGCCTGAATCATGAATTGCTTGATTACGCGGTGGAACAAGAGCCCGTCGTATAAATGATCTTTCACATTCTTGATGAAATTATCCCGGTGCAACGGCGTGTCGTTATACAACTTTACCTTGATTTTTCCCATATCGGTATCAATCTGTACCAGGGTTTCCTTCTCCTCCTGTGCCTTTGCTTCTGCGAAAGGAACAGACAAAGCCATCATGGCTATCAGCAAACTTGTCAATAGGCTTTTCATCATCATCTTCTGAATTATTTGATTATTAAATTAATTTATGCGAACAAAAATACAAAATAAAAAGAAAAGGCTCAGCGCTCTGCCTTGTTTTTGTGGGGAATAAGAAATCTTTGGGAGGAAAACGGAGCAAATAATCCGGACGGGTTCAGATTATTTTCCGTATCTTCGCATATCGAAACTCTAAAAATCCAAATCATTATGTTTTCAGGAATTGTAGAAGAAGCTGCCAAGGTGGTAGCGATAGAAAAAGATAAAGGCAACATTCATATTACGATGGAATGTTCGTTTGTGAATGAATTGAAGATCGACCAGAGCGTAGCACATAATGGTGTGTGCTTGACTGTCGTGAAGAAGACCGACAAAACTTATACGGTAACGGCTATTCAGGAAACATTGGATCGTTCGAACTTAGGGCATCTGGTGCCGGGCAGTCTGGTAAATCTGGAACGGAGCATGCTGATGAACGGTCGCTTGGACGGACACATCGTTCAGGGACATGTAGATCAGACGGCTATTTGTACGAATGTGGAAGAAGCAGACGGCAGCTGGTATTATACGTTCGAATATAAATTCGACAAGGCAATGGCACAGAAAGGGTACGTGACGGTCGAAAAAGGTTCGGTATGCGTAAACGGTGTCAGTCTGACTGTATGCAATTCGCAGGATAACAGCTTCCATGTAGCGATTATTCCTTATACGCACGATCATACGAACTTCTGCCAGATCGAGAAGGGAACGGTAGTGAACCTCGAGTTTGATATCGTGGGAAAATATATCAGCAAGATGATGCAATATAAATAATCTAGTGATGACGACGTTCTTTGATTTGGTGGCCCGGCGGCAAAGCGACCGGGCTTTCGATCCGGACCGTCCGGTCGAGAAGGAAAAAATCCAGCGGATCTTGGAGACAGTCCGTCTGGCTCCTTCGGCCTGCAATTCACAGCCTTGGCATTTTATCGTAGTGGACGATCCGGAGACGAAGAATAAACTGGCGGATGCCGTGGCGAGCAAGATATTGGGTATAAACCATTTCTCGAAGCAGGCACCGGTACATATCGTGGTGGTAGAAGAGAAACCCAACCTGAGTGCCGGTTTCGGAGCCTGGCTGAAGGATAAGAACTTTGCTCACATCGACGTAGGAATTGCTGCCGCACATCTGGTCTTAGCGGCCGAAGACGAAGGGTTGGGCAGTTGTATCATGGGCTGGTTTGACGAGGATAAAGTACGCAAGCTGTTAGGAATTCCTTCCGGCAAGCGTGTGTTACTGGATGTTGTGTTGGGCTATTCAACGCAACCCGACCGGAAAAAGGTCCGGAAAGAACTGGATAAGATTGTCAGTTGGAACCGGTATGAGTAATTCATACCTTCATTGATTCATCAGGTGGAGACAACGGTAAAGAAAAATAGGAGCGGACTGTTCTATTCTAAGAAGGAGGAACAGATAAACTCAATCTCGCATGCTGCCGGATTCGCGTTGGGACTGATTGTCTGTTTCTGCTTTTTAGCGTATTGCCATCAGTACGGTGACGAGTGGGCAACATTAGGAGTTTGGCTTTATCTGGCAGGCATGGGCGGTTCGTATCTGACGTCAACGCTTTATCATGCCTTGCGTCATCATAATCCGTTGAAGAAAAGGCTCCGTCAATGGGATCATGCTGCCATATACTGGCATATTGCCGGCAGCTATTCACCGATTACGTTGACGGTTTTACGCGAGGAAGGTGCATGGGGCTGGGGACTGTTCGCTTTTGTGTGGACCTGTGCTCTTGTCGGAACGGCGGTCAGTTTCCGTAAGATGGAAGAACATAGCCACATAGAAACCCTTTGTTTCATTGTGATGGGCTTGTCTATTTTAGTCGCTTTCGGTCCGTTGTTGGCCGTAGCTGAAACAGCCTGCTACTGGATGATAGCAGAAGGTGTCTGTTATATTACCGGAGCTGTGTTTTATTCTTTCCGTCGTATCCGATATGCCCATTCTATTTTCCATTTCTTTGTCCTGGCCGGTTCTGCCTGTCATATGGTGGCGGTATGGCATGTCTTGAGTCTGGGTGTATCTTGAATAAATGGTCAGTTACTAAATAAAACACGATGAAGTAATGCTAACGATAGAACTACTTTCTGCCGATTTGTCGAGCGAACTGCCTCTTCCTTTTGCGGATGCCGGTATCAAGGCGGGATTTCCGTCTCCGGCTCAGGATTATCTGGAAGGAGCAATCGACTTGAATAAAGAACTGGTTCGTCATCCGGCTACCACTTTTTATGGACGGGTGAAAGGAAACTCCATGATTGATGCAGGCATTGAAGAGGGTGATTTACTGGTGATCGACAAGTCGCTGGAACCACAAGACGGTGATATGGTCGTGGCTTTTATCGACGGAGATTTTACGATCAAGTATGTTCGTCAGGAAAAAGACTGCTTGTGGTTAGTGCCTGCCAACGCCGATTATCAGCCTATCCGAGTGACGGAGGAGAATGACTTTATGGTGTGGGGTGTCGTAACTTATACCATTAAAAAGCGGAACAGGAGACTATGATCGGACTGGTTGACTGCAATAACTTCTATGCCTCGTGCGAACGGGTCTTTAATCCATCCTTGCGGCATGTACCGGTCGTTGTATTGTCGAACAATGATGGTTGCATTGTGGCCCGAAGCAATGAAGCGAAGGCGTTAGGAATTGATATGGGAGTTCCTTTCTATCAGGTGAAAGATCAGTTGGAAAAGGCACAGGTGGCCGTATTCTCGTCCAATTATATTCTATATGGTGACATGAGTCGCCGGGTAATGATGCTGTTGTCTTCTTTTACTCCGCATCTTTCCATCTATTCGATTGATGAGGCTTTTCTGGATCTTCAGGGAATAGCAGAAGGAGAAAAATTACGCGAGTATGGTTTACAACTGGTACGGACAGTAACCAAAGGAACTGGAATCCCGGTTACCTTGGGCATTGCCTCCACAAAAACGTTGGCGAAAGTCGCATCGAAATATGGGAAAAAGTATGCCGGTTATAAAGGCGTATGTCTGATTGATACGGAAGAGAAACGGAAGAAAGCCTTGCAGGATTTCCCGATTGAAGATGTCTGGGGTATCGGGCGGCGGATGCGGAAGCAACTGACTTATTACGGAATTCATACGGCAGCCGACTTCTGTTCCAAGTCGGAATCGTGGATCCGGAAAGAGTTTACGGTGACCGGTGTGCGTACCTGGAAAGAGTTGCAGGGTATTTCTTGTATTGATATAGACGACTTGCCTCAGAAGAAAAGTATCTGTACAAGCCGTAGCTTTGCAGAAGGAATCAGCGAGTTGGCTGTCTTAGAAGAAGCTGTAGCCAACTTTGCGGCCTCGTGTGCCCGTAAATTGCGGGAACAGCATACGTGTTGTCAGGCACTGACTGTCTTTGCCTATACCGGACGTTTCCGGCTGGACTTGCCGCAATGCCATATTCAGGAATATGTTCCCTTGACTGTTCCGACCAATTATCCGCCGGAAATTATACAGGCTGCTTTGCGTGGTTTGCGGATCGGCTGGAGAAAAGGCGACTTCCGGTTTAAGAAGGCCGGAGTTATCGTCTGGAATATCACACCTGACACGGCTATTCAAACACAGTTGTTTGATCCGGTGGACCGCGGGAAGCAGGCAGCCTTGCAGAAAGCCATTGATGAAATTAACCGGAAGAACGGATACCAGATCTTGAAAGTAGCTTCACAGGGAGACGGACGAAAGTGGAATCTGAAGAATGAATACATATCACGACAATATACAACCAATCTTCGGGATGTCATTGAAGTGAAATCGGAGTAAACAAACTGCCCTTTTGTTTTTTTACTAAATTTGTCGCCAGAAAAGACAACAAAAGATGTTATTACCTTATTTACAAGAGAACCGGATTGAAGCCGGTTGCGATGAGGCCGGACGAGGTTGTTTGGCGGGTGCAGTCTATGCGGCTGCCGTCATCTTACCGCCCGACTTCAAGAACGAAATGTTGAATGATTCGAAGCAGCTGACCGAAAAACAGCGGTATGCCTTGCGAAGTGTGATAGAAGAGTCGGCTTTGGCTTGGGCTGTCGGAATCGTTTCGCCGGAAGAGATCGATCAGATTAATATTCTGAATGCTTCCTTTTTGGCCATGCACCGTGCTATCGATCAGTTGAAGATTCGTCCGCAGCATTTGCTGATCGACGGGAACCGCTTTAATCCTTATCCCGGAATTCCGCATACAACCATCGTGAAAGGAGACGGAAAGTATCTGTCGATCGCCGCTGCATCCATTTTGGCCAAAACATACCGTGATGATTATATGAATGAGTTACATCGGGAATATCCTGTCTATGACTGGGATCATAATAAAGGATATCCGACGAAGAAACATCGGGCAGCCATCGCTGCGCACGGAATTTCGCCCTATCACCGGAAGAGTTATAATCTGCTGGGCAACGGCCAACTCACCTTGGATTTGTTTTAAGCCTATTTCTTTCCGTTATTTATTGATTTGGATAAACGGAAGCACGAGAAACAGCGGGATACAGCAGAGCATCACCCAAATGAAGAAGTGCTGGTAACCGATACATTCCTGAATCCATCCCGAAATCATACCGGGCACCATCATGCCGAGTGCCATAAATCCGGTACTGATAGCATAGTGAGACGTTTTATATTCTCCTTCGGCAAAAAGCATCAGGTACATGGTGTATCCGGTAAATCCAAATCCGTAACCAAACTGTTCGATGGCAACACAGGTATTGATAATAGCAAAGTTGTCTGTCTGTGCGTATGCCAAATAGAGATAGACCAGATTAGGCAGAGAGATGGCGAGTGCCATCGGCCAGATCCATCGTTTTAGGCCGTGTTTCGAAATGGCAATACCTCCGGCAATTCCCCCTAATAGAAGGGCAATGACACCGATGGTACCATAGACAAATCCTACCTGGCCGGTACTTAATCCCAAACCACCTTTCTCCGGCTGATCCAGCAGGAATGGAGACGCCAGTTTAACCAATTGTGATTCACCCAAGCGGTACGTCAACATAAAGAGGAGAGCCGGTATAATTCCTTTCTTGGAAAAGAACGACGAAAAGGTCTGTACAAATTCCTTCCAGATACTATGAATGGTGACACCGCTTCGCTGTTTGTCGGATGAAGGTTTCGGCAGGATGAATTTATGCCAAAGGGCAAGCGCGATGAAAATTCCTGCCATGACAAAGAAAACAAGGCTCCAGGCCATCGGAATGTGACCGGTTGACTTTTCTAGCCAGCCGGCCAGCATGACCAGCAATCCTTGTCCGGTAATCATGGCAATACGATAACACGTATTCCGGATGCCGATAAAGAAAGCCTGCTGTTCTTCATTCAGCCCGAGCATATAAAACCCGTCGGCTGCAATGTCGTGGGTGGCAGAACAGAAAGCCATCACCCAAAAGAAGGCAAGGGTTGCCTGGAAGAAGAAATCACCGGGCAAGACAAATGCGATTCCGGCCATTCCGCCCCCGATCAGTACCTGCATGATCCAGATCCACCAGCGTTTTGTCTTGATCAAGTCTACAAACGGGCTCCAGAGAGGTTTAATTACCCAGGGAAAATATAACCAGCTTGTATAAAGGGCGATGTCGGTATTGGATACATCGAGCCGTTTGTACATAATGACGGATAATGTCATCACGGCTACATAAGGCAAGCCTTCTGCAAAATATAATGTAGGAATCCAGTTCCAGGGAGATTTCTTTGTTGTCATACTGTTTCAGGTATTAGTCAGGTTGGTTTTCCAATTACAAATTTAGCTGAAATGAATCTTGATCGTTCGCTACCGGAAACTTGCGGCGGAAGGTTATGAGTTTTTCTGCAGATAATGTGCGGGTGAGCAGACAATGCTTACGGCTATAGGCACATCCTAACATTTCTCCTTTCGGTGAAAAGAGTACGGAACCGCCCGCGTAATTGAAGCCCTTACCATCAATGCCCGTTCGATTGACACCGCATACATAAGCCTGGTTTTCGATGGCCCGAGCCTGCAACAAAGGTTGCCATACCGCAGAACGGACTTCAGGCCAGTTGGCCATATAAATCAACAGATCATATTCGTTATCCTGGTTACGGCTCCAGACGGGAAAGCGTAAGTCATAACAGATTTGCAGACAGATGTTCCACCCTTTATATAAGATCACAGGACGTTCATTACCGGCTGTGTAGGTATGTGTTTCACCGGCCATACTGAATAGATGGCGTTTGTCGTAATGATACACTTGGCCGTCAGGAGTAATGAAGAATGCCCGGTTGTAAAAGTGTTCCTCTTCATGCGCTATAAAACTTCCTGTGATAGCCAAATTGTATGTATTCGCCCATCTTTTGACGGTAGAGACGGTTTTTCCTGTCATTTCTTCCGCTAATGCTGCCGCGTTCATGGAAAAACCAGTTGTAAACATTTCCGGTAAGACAACCAGGTCGGTTTTCCCTTTTGCCTCTTTTAATCGGGATTCACAGCTTACTAAATTCTTTTCCTTCTGTTCCCATTCAATCGGAAATTGCAGAAAGCTTATGCGTAAATCATTTTCCATTGTATTCTAAAAGATACGAGATTCGTTTTTAATATAAGTGAGGATCAAAATCGATTCTCACGAGATTCGTTTTTCAAATTGCATTATTAAAAAAGGAACCGGACGAGAATAATTCAGTCTGGTTCCTTTTTCGTCTTGAGGATAAACTCTTCAACCGCCGAAATGCTCCGGATGACAAGCTCTGATTCCGTTGTACTTTTCACGGATTATCGCAATATCTTGGTCCGCATTCCCCGTCGGATAAAATATTTCTTTAATGCCAACGGTCTTTTTCCCATAATCAATGTAGGCCAGTAAAATAGGAACATGGGCTTTCAATGCGATATAATAGAATCCTTTTTTCCATTCATCTACCCGTTTTCGTGTTCCTTCGGGTGTAATGGCTACTTGAAACCGGTCGTTTGTCTGAAACATTTCAACCACCTGGTCTGTCAGTGATGTTCGTCTGTCCCGATTGACAGGAATTCCTCCCATACTCTTGAACAGCAGATTAAAAGGGAAGAAGAACCAGTCTTTCTTCATCAGAAACCCGGCTGTCAGGCCAATGGATGTGTAAAACAATTTTCCAACGACGAAATCCCAGTTGCTTGTATGCGGAGCTACACAAATAACGCATTTGGGTAATTCCACTCCTTCATGAGGACCCAACTTCCATCCAAACCAACGAAGAAGAGTTTTACAGATAATTTGTTTCATTCAATGCTTATTTGTTTAATTCGCCAATTTCAGCGGCAATAGCATCAATTTCCTTTTGCAAGTCAGCTCTGAGTTTACTGTAATATGCTTTTACCAGTTTCGGATTGTCTTTACCGTCAGGTCTGCCGGCACGGCCGATAAAATTATCTTGCATATCCAGAATCCGGGCCAGGATAGTGTCTGCTTTTTCTGCGTTAGTATCCGGCAGATACAATTTGCAAAACACGGTTTCCAAAAATAAGTTACCAGCCGTGTAGCTGATTTCTTTCTTTAAAATACGTCTATTAGCCATAATCTTTTAAATTAGAATATCGACAAAGCTACAAAAATTACAATTAAAATATAAGAGGCTAATCAAAAAAAGCGTAAAAAAGATTATCTTTGCAAGCAGAAAATCATACCATTAAAAAGAACTACAGGATGAACAATACAGAAACTGCGCCAGAATATGTGTTTGAAAGTAGTTGGGAAGTGTGTAATAAGGTCGGAGGAATTTATACAGTCCTTTCTACAAAGGCGCATACTTTACAACAAATGTTGAGTGATCGGATTATTTTTATCGGACCAGATATTTGGGATAAAACTCAACCTTTGGATTTTGTGGATGATACAAGTCTTTTTACGGATTGGAAGCAGCATGCTGAATCAGCAGATGGCCTTCATGTGAAAATAGGGCGTTGGAATGTTCCGGGAATGCCTCCTGTTATTTTAGTTGATTTTAAACCCTTTTTCCCGGAAAAAGATGCGTTGTATTATATGATGTGGGATCAGTTTCATGTTGATTCTATTCATGCATACGGAGATTATGACGAATCTTGTATTTTTGCTTATGCCGTAGGAAAGGTTATTGAGAGTTTTTACCATTATTATAAGTTGGATGATAAGCCGGTCGTTGCACATTTCAATGAATGGATGTTGGGAATGGGAGCGTTGTATGTAAAGAAACAGCTTCCGAAGGTTGCTACCATATTCACCACTCATGCAACATCTATCGGGCGTTCTATAGCAGGGAACAATAAAGCTCTGTATGCCTATATGGATGGATACAATGGGGATCAGATGGCATATGAGTTGAATATGGAAGCGAAACATTCCATCGAGAAACAGACCGCTCACCAGGTAGATTGCTTTACTACGGTAAGTGATATCACGGCCCGGGAATGTGAACAGCTCTTGGATAAGAAGCCGGATGTTGTAACTCCGAATGGATTTGAACCCAACTTCGTACCTGCAGCTGCAGAATATGCTGTAAAAAGAGCAGAAGCACGCAAGGCTTTGCTTAATATGGCCGAAAAGCTGTTAGGATATTCAATTGATCCGGATGCTTTGTTGATATCAACGAGTGGCCGTTATGAATACAGAAATAAAGGTATTGACGTATTTATCGAAGCAATGAATCGAGTTCGTACCAGTGGGCAGTTGCAGCGTGAAGCAATCGCCTTTATTATGGTTCCTGCGTGGGTACGGGAAGTCCGTTCAGACTTAAAGAAAGCTATTGAAATCGATTATCCGAATGAAGAACCCATGCAATGTCCTTTTATCACTCACTGGTTAAATCAGATGCAGGATGATCGGGTGATGAATTACATCGGTTATGCCGGTTTTACGAATGCCAAGAATGAAAAGCTGAAGATTATATTTATTCCGTGTTATTTGGATGGAAAAGATGGTATCCTGAATAAGCCATATTATGATATTCTGATCGGTATGGATGTGACGGTTTATCCTTCCTATTACGAACCATGGGGATATACTCCGTTGGAAAGCATCGCTTTTGGAATTCCGACTATCACAACGAATCTGGCCGGTTTCGGTTTATGGGCATTGAAAGCGGGTGTATCAGGAAAGAATATTCAAGAAGGAGTTGTCGTGATAGACCGTACAGACTTTAATTATTTTGATGTGGCAACAGAGATTACTAACCATATCTTGGCATTGGCGGATATAGCAGACGAGAAACAGAAAAACAAAATTAAGGAAAATTGTTTCGATTTGGCCCAGAAAGCCGAATGGAGCCGATTTATTACTTATTATAAGGAGGCTTTTTCTGTTGCATTAATGCATGCAAGCGAAAGGAATTCTTGAAAACATTAAAATTCAATCAAATAAATTAATTATCTTTGCCGCCGTTTGATGATTATATCAAAATGGAAGCAAACAAAAGAAATATAAACTAAACTTCACGATAATGAAAATCAAATCGAATGACCCTATTTGGAAGGATGTTTATTCTCAGTCTAAATTACCTGCCTCTTTAGAGGTATTGAAGGAAATGTCTACTAATCTTTGGTGGGTATGGAATTACGAAGGGGCAAAACTATTTGGAAAAATTGATCCGATTCTTTGGAAGAAAACAGAAGGAAATCCTGTTCAATTATTACAGAACCTTTCTTTTCAGCGTACAGAAGAAATTTTAGCTGATAAAGAATTGATGGCTGAAATCGCAAAGGTGTATGCTGATTTCAAAGCTTATATGAATGTGAAGCCAGATCAGACCAAACCATCTGTCGCTTATTTCAGTATGGAGTATGGTTTGACGAATGTTTTGAAGATTTACTCAGGTGGTTTAGGTGTTTTGGCCGGTGATTATCTGAAGGAAGCAAGTGACAGTAATGTCGATATGTGTGCTGTTGGTTTCTTGTATCGTTATGGTTATTTTACACAGACCTTATCGATGGATGGCCAGCAGATTGCTAATTATGAAGCACAGAACTTTAATTCTCTTCCATTGGTTCAGGTTATGGAAGAAAATGGTGAACCAATGGTATTGGAAGTTCCTTATCCAGGACGTACCGTTTACGCTCATATCTGGAAAGTCAGTGTAGGCCGTGTTCCTTTGTATTTAATGGATACGGATATACCGCAGAATAGTGAATGGGACCGTTCAATTACTCACCAATTGTATGGTGGTGATTGGGAAAACCGTATGAAGCAGGAATATCTGTTAGGTATCGGTGGTATCATGATGCTGAACAAGCTGGGTATCAAGAAACAGATATATCATTGCAATGAAGGACATGCTGCTTTGATCAACGCACAGCGTTTGGTTGATTATATCCAGAAAGAAGGATTGTCATTCAATCAGGCTATGGAAGTAGTTCGTGCTTCTTCACTTTATACAGTACATACCCCGGTTCCTGCCGGACATGACTATTTCGATGAAGGTTTGTTTGGCCGCTACATGGGTGAATTCCCTAATAAATTAGGTATCAGCTGGCAGGAATTCATTGACATGGGACGTGTAAATCCAGGTTCAAATGAGAAGTTCTGCATGAGTACGTTCGCTTTGAATACTTGTCAGGAAGCTAATGGCGTAAGCTGGTTGCACGGAAAAGTTTCTCAGCGTATGTTTGCTCCAATTTGGAAGGGTTATTTCCCGGAAGAATTGCATGTAGGATATGTGACAAATGGTGTTCATATGCCGACATGGGCTTCTACTGAATGGAAAGAGTTCTTCTATAAGAGATTCCATAAGAATTTCTACGCTGATCAGTCTAATCAGAAATATTGGGAAGCTATTCAGTCAATGCCGGATGAAGATATCTGGAATATCCGTCAGACATTGAAGAATAAACTGATCAAATATATCAAGAATGAATATAAGACAACTTGGCTGAAGAATCAGGGAGACCCGGCAAAAGTGGTTTCTATTCTGGAGAAGATCAATCCGAATGCTTTGTTAATTGGTTTTGGTCGCCGTTTTGCAACTTATAAACGTGCTCACTTGTTGTTTACTGATTTGGATCGTTTGGCAAAAATTGTAAATAACGAACAATTCCCGATTCAGTTTGTATTTACAGGTAAAGCTCACCCGGCTGATGGTGGTGGACAAGGTTTGATCAAGCATATCATTGAGATTTCTCGTCGTCCGGAATTCCAAGGTAAGATTATTTTCCTTGAGAATTATGACATGCGCTTAGCTCGTCACTTGATAGCTGGTGTGGATGTCTGGTTGAATACTCCGACTCGTCCGTTGGAAGCTTCTGGTACTTCAGGAGAAAAAGCAGAAATGAACGGTGTATTGAACTTCTCGGTACTGGACGGATGGTGGTATGAAGGTTATCGTGAAGGTGCTGGTTGGGCCTTGACTGATAAGCGGACTTACGAAAATCAGCAGTATCAGGATCAGTTGGATGCAGCAACTATCTATCAGATGTTAGAGTCAGAAATCATCCCAACATATTATGCTAAGAATAGTAAGGGTTATTCTCCGGAGTGGATTCAGTACATCAAGAATTCTATGTCTCAGATAGCCTACAACTATACAATGAAGCGTATGCTGGACGATTATATTAATCGTTTTTATAAGAAGTTAGCTACTCGTTCCGCAGTTCTGACAAAAGACAATTATGCAAAAGCAAAAGAAATAGCTGCATGGAAAGAAGAAGTAGCTGCACATTGGGATTGTTTTGAAGTGACTTCCTTTACTTGTGATGCAGATTTTGCAGCTAATGGACCTGTTGTAGGTAAGGAAAGTACATTTAATCTGGTAATAGATCGTCATGAATTGGTAGGCATGTTGGGTGCTGAAGCGATTATTACAAAAGAAGATCCAGAAAAGCATCAGACGGTTATCGTTGAGAAAGCTGAATTCGAATTAAAGAAAGAAGAAGGTACGCATATGTATTTTGAGCTGAAGATTACTCCAACAGAAGCCGGAAATCATAAGCTTGGCTTCAGAATCTTCCCGAAGAATCCGAATTTACCTCACCGCATGGACTTCGCCTTTATTCGTTGGATCCAATTATAATCAGATAGCATAAGTGTGATTTGATATTATAAAATGAGAAAAAGAGTGCATCTTTTCGGAGATGCATTCTTTTTTTGTGTCATCAATTTGATGCAGTTGGATATTTTATTATCTTTGCTACGTACAAAAGGGGCATTAGCTCATCTGGCTAGAGCGTTAGACTGGCAGTCTAAAGGTGATCGGTTCGAGTCCGATATGCTCCACTGTTTTTATATACTTTTCGGAATGATTATTTATAACATCACCTTCCATATTGAGAAAGATATTCTACCTGATTGTTTAAATTTTCTGAAGTCTACTTATATTCCATTAGCTACTCAAAGTGGATTTATGCATTCTCCTCGTATGCATCGGGTGTTACCGCACGTAGACGAAGAAGAGGGCAATAGTTATGCCATACAGTTCCGGGTAAAGAATGTGGATACGCTTAATTATTGGATCGAGCAGGAAGGGTTGCGTCTTTCACACGAACTGGTTCGTCGTTTCGGCTCGAAAGTCATCGGTTTTACTACAGTTTTAGAGGAAGTTGAATTATAATGGTGAAAGAACGTGTGATATTAGGTATTGATCCTGGTACCATAGTGATGGGATATGGTGTATTATTGGTTTTGGATAATAAACCTTATCTACAAACTATGGGCGTGCTTCAACTAAATAAATTTGAAGACCATTATTTACGTCTGAAGAAAATCTTTGAACGGGTATTAGGGCTGATTGATCAATATCATCCGGATGAATTGGCAATAGAAGCACCATTCTTTGGTAAAAATGTACAGAGTATGCTGAAATTAGGGCGAGCTCAAGGAGTAGCTATAGCTGCAGCTATGGAAAGAGATATCCCTATTTTTGAGTATGCTCCGTTGAAAATTAAACAGGCAATAACAGGCAATGGAAGTGCTTCAAAGGAGCAAGTAGCTGGGGTCTTAAAGAATTATTTGCATATCAAGGAGGAGAATATGTTGCCTCAGTTGGATGCCACAGATGGATTAGCAGCAGCTGTGTGCCATTTCTTCCAGAGTAATAATCCGGTCTTAGAAAGAAAATATAGTAATTGGGGTGATTATGTAAAGAAAAATCCGGATAAAATCCATAAAAAATGACCATCATTATCTAGAAAACAGATGAATGACGGTCATTTCTTATTTATAGTTTAAATTCTCTATAACTTTACTTTATACAATTCCTTGTGCCATCATTGCACGAGCTACTTTCATGAATCCAGCGATATTAGCACCTTTTACATAGTTGATATATTCGCCTTCACGACCGTGTTCTACACATTGTTGATGGATATTGCTCATAATTTGATGTAAGCGCGCATCTACTTCTTCTGCACTCCATGAGATGTGCATAGCATTTTGGGTCATTTCCAGACCAGAAGTAGCTACACCTCCCGCATTGACTGCTTTACCTGGAGCAAACAACTGCTTATGTTCGATAAACAAGTCTACTGCTTCGGCTGTGCATCCCATATTGGAAACTTCGGCTACACACAATGTCTTATTTTCGATCAACATTTTGGCGTCGTTAGCATCCAATTCATTTTGAGTTGCACATGGTAAGGCGATGTCAACTTTTTGTTCCCAAGGTTTACGTCCAGGATAGAATGTTGCGTTCGGGAATTCTTCAACATATGGTGCGACAACATCGTTTCCAGATGCACGAAGTTCAAGCATATAATCTATTTTCTTACCAGAGATGCCATCTGGGTCGTATACATAACCGTCAGGTCCGGAAATTGTTACAACCTTAGCTCCTAATTCTGTCGCTTTTGTTGCTGCACCCCATGCTACGTTTCCGAAGCCAGAGATTGCAACTGTTTTACCTTTTATGTCAATTCCGTGCTCATCTAACATCTGATGTACGAAATACAAAGCTCCAAAACCTGTTGCTTCTGGGCGCAGAATAGAGCCTCCGAATTCCATTCCCTTACCTGTAAATGTTCCTGTATTCTCGCGAGCCAATTTCTTATACATGCCGTACAGATAACCAATCTCACGACCTCCAACTCCAATATCACCGGCAGGTACATCCGTATCTGGACCTATATTTCTCCATAATTCCAATATAAAGGCCTGGCAGAAACGCATAATTTCAGCATCGCTCTTACCTCTTGGAGCGAAATCTGAACCACCTTTACCGCCACCCATAGGCAATGTTGTAAGGGCGTTCTTGAATGTCTGTTCAAATCCTAAGAATTTTAGGATAGACAAGTTAACGGACGGATGGAAACGCAGACCTCCTTTGTACGGGCCTATTGCATTATTGAATTGAACGCGGTAACCTAAATTGATCTGAACCTCACCTTTATCGTCTACCCAAGGTACACGGAATGTAAATATACGGTCTGGTTCTACCAAACGTTCTATGATTTTAGCTTTTTCAAACTCTGGGTGCTCATTATACACCTCTTCTATTGATAAAAGAACTTCTTTAACAGCTTGCAAGTACTCTTTCTCTCCCGGGTGCTTAGCTTCCAGTGATGATAAAATCGCTTCTGTTTTCATGTTGTAATTGCTTTAAGTCTAACATTATGATTACAAAGGTAGCGATTGAACTGGAATATACAAGGTTTTAGCTTACAATTTGCAAGATGTTCCGTATGTTATTAAGCATACAACCTTTGAGAAGCAAAATTTGTTATATAAAAAGCTTACCAAAATTTGTTTTGATTTGGGTTATATTCAAATCCTACGGATTCCAGTTCTTCTACAATATTTTTCTTGTTCACGTGCATATCTTCGCATAATTCATCGAGCGACTTGTAGTTGTCTCTTAAGTTTGTATTGATGAAGCTAAACAGAATCATCGGGTCTTTAGGTAGTTCCATTTGTTTTTCTATTTATTATAAATCTGATAACCTTATTTTCGAGGTGCAAAGTTATGATATTTTTTTATGAAGTGTTTAGCTGATAATTATTCTTTGTAAAATAAAAATACCGGAGAACAAAAGTATTTGTTTCTGCAACATCATCTTTTGTCTCCGGTATCTGTGTATTATCGGTCAAATATCAGTCTTCATTAAGAGCATTATCTTTCTCTTATTTTCTTTTTCTGCGTTCCATTTCCGCTTTCAGCATGCGAAGTTCACGACCAGTTTGTCCTGCAACTGACGTATTTTCTTCTGCCCGCCGAATTAAGTATGGAAGTACATCATTGACCTTTGCATAAGGAACATATTTAGTAACATTATATCCCTCATGAGCCAGATTGAACGATATATTGTCGCTCATACCCAACAATTGGGCGAAGAAGATTCGAGGATCATTTTTCTTTAATCCTTTTTCTTCTATCAATTTGGCTAACTTGTAATTACTTTCTTCATTGTGAGTGCCCATGAACATTTCGAAACGATCGATATGATCAACGACAAAACGTACACCCGCGTCATAATTTTCGTCAGTAGCCTGTTTGTCTTTGCAAATAGGGTCGGGATAACCCATAGCAGCTGCACGAGCCCGTTCTTCTTCCATGTAAGCTCCACGTACGAACTTAATACCCGGAATATAATCTTTTTCAATAGCGTCTGCGTATATTTTTTGCAGATAAGCCATACGGTCATGCCGGTACATCTGTAATGTTGCAAAAACGATTGCACGCTTCTTGTTAAATTTGCGCATGGCATCGTCTGTCAATTTATCGATGGCATCCTGGAAGCAGTAATCTTCCGCATCAACCAGAATGCGAACATCATTCTCATATGCTCGCTGGCATAAAGCCATGAATCGTTCTTTAAATTCCCGGAAGGCTTTTACTTCCTCAATTGTCAGTTCACTGTGTCTTTCTGAAGCTTTAGCGAGCAATTCATCTGTTGTGATGGTAGAAGGTTTGAATACCGCATAAGCGAGGTTTTTATTTTCCTTTGCATAATCGATGGAACGGATAGTTTCATCAAATGTAGCTTGGATACCTTCAGGGGTTTGTTCACCTTCAGCCGAGAAGTCAAGTGTTGACATCACATTGAACTCCTTCAAATGATTGATCGCTTTTTCACAATCCTGCAAGGTCTCACCACCGACAAATTGTTTATAAAGTGTGGGCTTAACGGCCCATGCCAGTGGAAAATGGATCTTCAACGCGATCAGAGTAGCCCATTTGGCAAACTTAACCAAACCGGGATATTTGATCGTATTGAACAGAAGGTAAGCATTTTTCAGCTCACCTTCACTTTTTGCCGAAAAGGCAATTTCTGTATTATTAAAATCAAGCATGATTGTCACGTAATTACAAGGTTAACGGATAAACTTGATAAATTATTCTTCTCCTAAGAACGGATAACCGTAGCTGGTAGGAGGTACTAATGTTTCCTTGATACAACGAGGATTTGTCCAGCGGATTAAGTTCAATGGACCACCAGCCTTATCGTTTGTACCAGAAGCACGAGAACCACCAAACGGCTGCTGAGCAATTACAGCTCCTGTTGGTTTATCGTTGATGTAGAAGTTACCAGCTGAATAGCGTAAGATGTTAAATGCCTTATCAATAGCATAACGGTCGTATGCAAAGATTGAGCCTGTTAAACCATATGGAGATGTACGATCGCAAAGACGTAATGTTTCTTCGTAATCTTTGTCTTCATATACGTAAACAGTTATAACCGGACCAAAGATTTCTTCTACCATACTCTTGAACATCGGATCGGTTGTCTGGATGACAGTTGGTTCAACAAAATAACCTACTGATTTATCTCCCTGTCCACCAAATACAATTTCAGCGTCTGGCGATTGCTTTGCATATTCGATATAACTCATGATGTTATCGAATGAAGCTTCGTCGATAACGGCATTGATGAAATTGCTGAAGTCACGAACATCACCCATCTTGATTTCTTTCAGCATGTCACCTACATATTCTTTAACTTCCTTCCATAAAGAAGCTGGAATATAAGCACGAGAACCTGCTGAACATTTCTGACCTTGATATTCGAAAGCACCTCTTACAATAGCTGTTGCTACGTCTAATGCAGATGCTGACGGATGAGCAAAGATATAATTCTTACCACCAGTTTCGCCTACAATCTTCGGATATGATTTGTAATGTCCTAAGTTTTCACCAATCTGACGCCACAATGTGTTGAATGTTGTTGTAGAACCAGTGAAGTGGAAACCTGCTAAGTCAGGACTTGCTGTAATAACTTTACCGATAACACTTCCTTGACCCGGAATGAAGTTAACAACACCATCAGGCAGGCCTGCCTCTTTGAATACTTTCATCAGGAAGTAGTTAGAATACAAAGCAGTTGTAGATGGTTTCCATACGGCAACATTACCCATCATGGCTGGAGCCATATTCAAGTTAGAAGCAATGGAAGTGAAATTAAACGGGGTCAGTGAAAAGACGAAACCTTCCAAGGCACGGTATTCCATCCGGTTAAGGGTACCTTTTTCTGAATAAGGTTGGTCAGCATAAACCTGGCTGGCATAGAATGTACTGAAGCGAAGAAAATCGATTAATTCGCAAGGAGCATCAATTTCTGCTTGGAACGGGTTCTTACTTTGTCCTAACATAACCGATGCGTTCAATACATAACGGTATTTGGTTGACAAAAGTTCTGCTACACGCAACATTAGAGATGCACGTTCTACCCAAGGCAGATCAGACCATTCTTTGTGAGCTTTCATAGCTGCATCAATAGCCATCTGAACTTCTTTTTCGCCAGCTTTGTGGTAAGTAGCCAAAACATGATGGTGATCGTGCGGCATAACTACATTACCAGTGTTACCTGTATAAACTTCTTTTCCACCAATAATAAGAGGTATTTCCCATTTTTCTGAAGCTAATTGTGCCAGTGCACTTTTTAAAGCTTTTTTTTCACTTGAACCGGGAGCATATGATTTTACCGGTTCGTTCTCTGGTTTGGGAAATCTAAAAATTGCATTATCCATACAGTATTAATGTTTTTAATGGTTATCTTTAAATATGTGCGTAAACATAGTCAAATTCTTTCAAATGTAAATAATATCAAGCGTTAAAAAAACACTACAAAGTAAATTCAGTTGTTTCTATGAGCTAAATATCATCTTTAATGGGGACTTTTGTACTGAAGAGTTGTTTAATCCCTAAATTATTGCTCTTATATTAATATAGGTATATAGGGAATGACGGTCAATTCTCGTGACTTTTGATTTTAGTTCTCGTTAGTTTTAATTTGAAATCTCGAGAGATTCGTTTTTAAGTATAAAGGGAATTGTGGGATGATCTAAGTTTCTTGGGAAAGATACTCATCGGGACTTTGTTGGAGCCTAATTACTGGTATTAATCTGAATTGTTGTTGTGAAAAAAGGTCATGTAGAAATATAAATATCAAATTTCCTGAAAATGTATTGTTTTTCTGAAATATATTGAGTAATATTGCCGCACAAAGAGCAAAATAATAAAATAAAATGAGAAATCGATTGCGTACCGACAACATGTATCATACATGGGCATTAATGACCCCTTGGGGGGTTAGCATTTGACACTTCCGTTCGAGTGGACAAGGTTGTTCCTATATTTATGGAGCTCCGAACGTAAACTTTTGCTCGTCCACATTTCATTTACAGTTTTATTCATTTAATATTAATTTCTGGAGAGTAATTTTTCCGATCGTCATAATTTCTTTTTTCAGGTGGAGAAATTATTGTCCGCATATTCATAAAAGGATGAAAGTATTAAAATTTGGCGGAACTTCCGTTGGTACAGTTGAAAGTATTTTAAGCGTAAAAAAAATAGTTGAAGCGATTGATGAACCTGTAATTGTGGTTGTCTCTGCCTTGGGAGGCATCACCGATAAATTATTACAGACGTCGGCAATGGCCGCAAAAAGTGATGTCGCTTACGAAAAAGAATTTTCTGCCATTATAACCCGTCATCTCGATGTCATTGAAGGCGTTATTCCGGATTTAGAGACGCGGCGTAGTGTACAGCGTCGTGCGATGGGTTTATTGGATGAATTGGGCAATATTTTGCGAGGAGTCTTTTTGATTAATGATCTTTCAGCGAAGACATCTGATACGATTGTCAGTTATGGCGAGCGATTGTCTTCTTTGATCGTTTCTCATGTGATCAAAGATGCTCAGTTATTTGATTCCCGTAAATTTATCAAAACGGTAAAGCAGTTCAATAAGCATATTGTAGATTTTGAACAGACAAATCAGTTGATTCGTGAGACTTTTAATCCGCTGCCTAAGGTTTCGCTCGTCCCAGGTTTTATTTCAACGAGCCGGGATAATGGAGAAATTACTAATTTAGGACGAGGCGGTTCTGATTATACGGCATCTATTTTGGCAACAGCTTTAGATGCTTCTGTTTTGGAAATATGGACTGATGTTGACGGTTTCATGACAGCCGATCCGCGTGTCATCAATTCTGCCTATGTAATAGACCGGTTGAGTTTTACGGAGGCAATGGAATTGTGTAACTTTGGTGCCAAAGTTATTTATCCGCCTACGATTTATCCGGTTTACCATAAGAATATACCGATCCTGATTCGCAATACATTTAATCCAGAAGCTCCGGGAACCTATATTTCTCGCGAAAAGGAAAAATATGATGGAAAAGCATTGATTAAAGGAATCTCTTCGATTAATGATACATGTCTGATTACGGTTCAAGGCTTAGGTATGGTTGGTGTGATCGGTGTGAATTACCGTATTTTCAAGACATTGGCTAAGAACGGTATCAGTGTGTTTATGGTATCTCAGGCCAGTTCAGAAAATAACACAACCTTTGCCGTTCGGAATGCTGATGCAGATTTGGCAGTAGAGGTTCTGAATAAAGAATTTGCTTCTGAACGGGCTCAGGGTGATATGAATGATACCGTGGCAGAAAAAGACCTGGCTACAGTTGCTATCGTAGGAGAAAATATGAAGCGTACTCCGGGTATTGCCGGTAAATTGTTTGGAACATTAGGTCGTGCCGGTATCAGTGTTATTGCCTGTGCTCAAGGAGCCTCCGAGACAAACATTTCGTTTGTTATTAAGCGGGAATATCTTCGTAAGGCCTTGAACTCAATTCACGATTCCTTTTTTCTGTCAGAATATAAGGTATTGAACCTTTTTGTAGTCGGTATTGGTACTGTTGGAGGGAACCTGTTAGAACAGATTCGTCTGCAACAGCCTAAGCTAATGGAACAGAACGGACTTAAATTGAATATTGTTGGTATTGCCAATTCAAAGAAAGTTCTGATCAATCGGGATGGCATCAATTTAGATAATTATCGAGAAGAATTGATGACTAAGGGAATGGACAGTACACCCGATACGTTATGTGAGCAGGTATTGGGTATGAATATATTCAATTCTGTATTCGTTGATTGTACGGCGAGCCCGGACGTGGCAGCTCTTTATGCACGTTTGATGAATGGAAACGTATCGGTTGTGGCCGCTAATAAGGAAGCAGCTTCTTCACCGTATGAGAATTATCAGTTGCTGAAAGAAACAGCTCGTCATCGGGGAATTAAGTTTTTGTTTGAGACGAATGTCGGAGCTGGCCTGCCTATTATCAATACAATGAATGATCTGCGTAATAGTGGAGATCATATATTAAAACTGGAAGCAGTTCTTTCAGGTACATTAAATTACATCTTTAATACGATTGGTCCGGATATTCCGTTAAGCCAGGCCATCCACATGGCGATGGATGCCGGTTATGCTGAGCCGGATCCTCGCATAGACTTAAGTGGAAAAGATGTAATTCGTAAGTTAGTTATCTTGGCTCGTGAGGCAGGGTATCGGGTAGAACAGGCAGATGTGAAAAAAGAATTGTTTATACCAGATACTTATTTCCAGGGTTCGCTGGAGGATTTCTGGAAGAATATTCCCAAAATGGATGTGGAATTCGAGGAGAAACGGAAGCATCTGGAAGGGGAAAACAAGCGCTTGCGTTTTGTTGCCAAGATGGATAATGGGGCTTGCCAGGTAGGTTTAGAGGCGTTTGATAGTCATCATCCCTTCTATGAACTGGAAGGAAGCAACAATATTATCATGATTTCTACGGAAAGATACCATGATTATCCTATGATCATCAAAGGTTACGGAGCTGGAGCTGATGTGACAGCGGCCGGAGTCTTTGCGGATATCATATCGATTGCGAATATTCGTTGATCAATAAGATTTTGTCGTCGGTAAGGTTTTTCTCTCATTGGACCTTACCGGCTTTACGGAAGATATATCAGAATGCTATTGCTTCTGATTAATGAAATAAACAAATAATGACTGCTTATGAAAACACTCATCATTTTAGGAGACGGAATGGCCGACGAGCCTATTGATGAATTAGGAGGGAAAACGCCATTGCAGTATGCTGATACACCCTTTATGGATGCATTAGCCCGCTTAGGGACGACAGGCCGGTTGAAAACAGTTGCCGACGGTTTTCATCCGGGTAGTGAAGTAGCTAATATGGCTGTATTGGGATATGACTTGCCTACTGTTTATGAAGGACGTGGTGTTTTGGAAGCAGCCAGTATGGGGGTAGATCTGAAGCCAGACGAATTAGCCATGCGGTGTAATTTGGTTTGTATTGAAGGTGATTTGTTGAAAAATCATTCGGCGGGACATATCCGAACTGAGGAAGCAGATCTCTTGATACGAAGTTTAAATAGGGCATTGGGATCAGATCGAATCAGATTTTATACGGGTGTATCTTATCGTCATCTATTGGTCGTAAAAGGTGGTGACAAACGATTGGTTTGCATTCCGCCTCATGATATCCCTCTGCATCCTTTTCGTCCGAATATGGTCCGGGCTGAAGTGCCGGAAGCTGAAGAGACGGCTGCTTTGCTGAATCAATTAATCATGCAATCCCAAGAGGTATTGAAAGATCATCTGGTAAACCTGCGGAGAATTCAGGAAGGACATGATGCGGCGAATAGCATCTGGCCTTGGTCTCCAGGTGTACGTCCGGCAATGCAGACGTTGAAATCGATGTATGGAATTCAGAAAAGTTCGGTTATTTCGGCGGTGGATCTGATTCGTGGAATAGGTGTATATGCCGGAATGAAAGTGATACATGTTGAGGGAGCTACCGGATTGTATGATACAAATTACGAAGGTAAGGCTGATGCCGCTTTAGAAGCCTTGAAGACGGACGACTTGGTTTACCTGCATGTAGAAGCAAGTGATGAGGCCGGGCATGAAGGTGATGTCCGATTGAAAATACAAACTATCGAAGATTTGGATCATCGTATTGTGGGGCCTATCTTTCAAGCATTACAAACGTGGAAAGAACCGGTGGCTATCGCTGTTCTGCCGGATCATCCTACACCTTGTTCTATCCGGACGCATACGAATGTTCCGGTGCCTTTCCTGATCTATCGTCCCGGAGATGAACCGGACCCGGTAATGACTTTTGACGAATTTTCTGTAGAAAATGGGAAATATGGGCTGCTGGAGAAAGATGAATTTATCAGACAGTTAATTAAATCAGAGAAGTAATTATGAAATACTATAGTACGAATCGGAAAGCACCACTGGCATCTTTAGAAGAAGCCGTGGTGAAAGGCCTGGCTGGTGATAAAGGCTTGTATATGCCTGAACGTATTCCAACATTGGATAAGACTTTTATCCAAAATATGAAACACCTGTCTTTCCATGAGATTGCTTGCACTGTTGCACAGGCTTTCTTTGGTGAGGACATAGAGAAAGATATACTTCAGCAGATTGTTTGTGATACGTTGTCTTTTGACACGCCGGTAGTAAACGTAACGGAAAATATTTATAGCCTGGAGCTTTTCCATGGTCCGACATTGGCATTCAAAGATGTTGGAGCCCGGTTTATGGCACGATTGCTGGGATATTTTATCCGGAAAGAAGGGTTGAAGCAAGTAAATGTGCTGGTGGCTACTTCCGGAGATACGGGTAGTGCCGTAGCGAATGGCTTCTTAGGTGTAGAAGGAATCCATGTCTATGTCTTATATCCTAAAGGAAAGGTGAGTCCTATTCAGGAATGTCAGTTTACTACCGTAGGCCAGAATATAACCGCATTGGAGATTGACGGTACGTTTGATGACTGTCAGGCCTTGGTAAAATCGGCTTTTATGGATGAAGATTTGAATGCACATTTAAAGCTGACTTCTGCCAATTCTATCAATGTGGCCCGTTTCCTGCCGCAGTCGTTCTATTATTTTCATGCATATGCTCAGTTGGATAAATTAGGGAAAGCTGATCAATTGGTATGTTGTGTCCCGAGTGGAAACTTCGGGAATATAACGGCGGGCCTGTTTGCGCAACGCATGGGATTGCCAATTCAACATTTTATTGCAGCGAATAACCGGAATGATGTCTTTGGGGAGTATCTGAAAACCGGTATTTATACCCCACGCCCGTCGGTGCAGACGATAGCTAATGCCATGGATGTAGGAGCTCCCAGTAATTTTGCCCGTATTTTAGCCTTGTATGAAGATGGAGAAGATGTGCATGCTGAAATCTGCAAACATATTTCGGGAGCACATTATACCGATGAGGAAATAGCCGAAACGATTCGGAATACCTATCAGCAGACGGAGTATTTGCTGGATCCGCATGGTGCCTGTGGTTTCCAGGCATTGAAGGATTATCTGTCGAAAGATGCCTATGGCGTGTTCCTAGAAACGGCTCATCCTGCCAAATTCAAGGGAACTGTCGACCGAATCTTGGGAAGTGATATTTCTATTCCTGAAAAGTTGCAGGCCTTTATGAAAGGAGAAAAGCAAAGTGTTGAGCTGACAAAAGATTTTGATACCTTTAAGCAGTATTTGTTGAGCAAGTAAATTGAACAACGATGTAAGATATTTTTGCTGACAATCGGTGAACAGGTTGGGCTGTATTAAGCCGGTTGCTTTTTTGAAATTAACGAGAATCAAAAACGATTATAGCGAGAAATGTTTTTGATTCTCGTTATATTTATAAGAAGGTATCATGTGCCATCTGAAGGCATCTGAAGTAGGAGAGAATTTACGTGTTATAATCCCGCAGTAATCGCTTTCCATAAATTGTCGTTAGGAACGGGTGCAATGATCTGGATTGCTTCTTTGGATACCGGATGAATAAAGGACGCACTGTGGGCATGCAGGCTGATTCCTCCGTCAGGATTAGAACGGTCAAATCCGTATTTGAGGTCTCCTTTAATCGGACATCCCATTTTCGCTAACTGGCATCGTATCTGGTGATGGCGACCGGTTTTTAGATCAATCTCCAACAGGTAATATTTGTCGGAATGAGCAATCACCCGGTAGTGCAGAACAGCCTTTTTGGCGTTCGGACGTTCGGTATCATAGGCATAACTCTTGTTTTGTTTCTCGTTTCTTACCAGCCAATTTACCAATTCATCTTCCTCTTTGGGTGGTCGGTTCTTCACGATAGCCCAGTAGGTTTTCTTGACACCGCCACTACGGAACATTTCATTCAAGCGGGAAAGAGCTTTACTGGTCTTGGCAAAGATAACTACACCACTCACCGGACGATCCAGACGATGGGTAACACCGACAAATACATTTCCCGGCTTATTATATTTCTCTTTCAGCCAGGTTTTCAGTAGTTCAGACAGCGGTGTATCACCTGTTTTGTCGCCCTGAACAATTTCCCGGCACGTCTTGTTGACGGCTATAATATGATTGTCTTCGTAGATGACTTCCACACCAATAGATTATTAATAATTGACAAGGGACAATTGACCGGACGAAAGGTCTGATGGTCAATTGTCCGTCGTCAATACAATTTTACATATTCATACCACCGTCAACCTGGATAACCTGACCTGATACATAAGAAGACATATCAGAAGCCAAGAATGTAGCGATATTAGCCACATCTTCCGGTGTACCACCACGGCGCAAAGGTATTTTCTTGCACCATTCCTGACGGATTTCTTCTGGCAAAGCTGCTGTCATATCTGTGATAATAAAGCCCGGAGCAATTGCATTGGCACGAATACCGCGAGAACCCAGTTCTTGAGCAATTGATTTTGCTAAGCCAATCATACCTGCCTTTGAAGCAGAGTAGTTACACTGGCCTGCATTTCCGTGAACTCCAACCACTGAAGCCATATTGATGATACTGCCAGAACGCTGTTTCATCATAATCGGTGTACAAGCATGAATAAAGTTGAAGGCAGATTTCAGATTGACATTCAGTACGGCATCCCACTGACCTTCGCTCATACGCATCATCAGACCGTCTTTAGTAATACCAGCATTGTTTACCAAAACATCAATACGTCCGAAATCTTTTACAATCTCAGTTATCACCTGATGTGTTTCTTCGAAGTTGGCTGCATTGGAAGCATAACCTTTGGCTTTCACGCCTAAGGCTTCCAATTCTTTCTGTGTAGCCAAACCATTCTCGTCGATTACCAAATCAGTAAATGCAATGTTTGCCCCTTCTGAAGCGAACTTCAATGCAACGGCTTTTCCGATGCCGCGGGCAGCGCCGGTAATAACGGCTACTTTACCTTCCAATAATTTCATATTCTTTTTTCTCTTTTAAAGATTAACATTTAATCAAACAAGCACCTGTTGAATAACCTCCGCCAAAGACTGTCAGAGCTATCAAATCATTTTTCTTGAATGTATGTGCATTTTGAGCATATACTAAGGCTGAACTAACCGAACCGGTGTTCCCTAATTCTTCGATGTTGTGTAGGAACTTTTCTTCCGGCAAGTTCAATTGTTTGGCGATGTTGGCCATGATACGCATATTTGCCTGATGCCCTATAAAATAACTTAAGTCATTCAGTGTATATCCATTTTTTTCTAATAGGAATAATACGTTCTTGGGCATATAGGTACATGCCTGGATGAATACATCACGTCCTTCTGGCATCATAATACCACCGTCACGAGGGCGCAGATGAACGGCTTCAGGAGCTTTCGGCAGATAACCGAGCCCTTGTGTATATATTTCAATGATTTCAGGGTCTTTTTCAGTGATTCGTTCTTTGGAAATGAAGAAAGCTGCTGCTGCATCTCCCCATAAATGTCCGGCTTTCGGATCGGTCTCATTCCAATAAGCTGAGTTCTTATCGGCTCCCAGAATCAATGCTTTGCTTGCTTTGCCCATAGCAAAATAACCTTCTACAACCTCCAGTGCATTGAGGAAAGAAGAACAGGCTGAGGACAAATATAAAGCTTTTGCATTTTTGATATTGAATTCAAACTGAGCCTTGTGGGCTGCAGTTGCTACTGTATCGTAAGGTGAATAGGAGGCGGAAATAATAAGATCTACCTCGGTAATGTCGTAAGGTAACAGAGGCAGAGCATTACGGATAGCTTCCATACTCATTGTGTTGATATTTTCTTCCGGTTTCGCTATCGCACGTGTACGGATTCCTGTACGTTGTTCGATCCATTCGCTGGTTAAGCCATTCAACTCCAAAAAATGTTGGTTATCTACCCGCGCTTCGGGTACATAAAAACCTGTCGCATTAATATACATCGTCTCTTGATTATTTCTTTATCTTAATACCATTGAATATTAAATTCATTACATTGTCTCTCCGTTGGATCCGCTGGCTGATGTTATCGCCCATAATACCTCGGATATAAGGTACTTCCAATCCTTTTAAGGCATGGTGCAGAACCAGTGCTGTAATCTCGGTATCCGGCATGGAAAAAATGCCTTCTTTTACGCCGTCATCCAAGATTCCTTTTAGAATTTCTATTTCACGCATATCAAAGCTTTTCCGAACTTTTTCTACTCGCCATATATCCCGGAAGAAAGTTGCACGCAATGTCCCGTTGCGGAAAACCAAGGCTTTCACGGCATCCAGGCGTGCGTAGATGAAAGTCATCAATTTCTCATCGGCAGGTAAGTCTTTCTCGGCTACATCGCACAGCATCTTGTGTAGGCGATTTAATTCAGATTCGACTACAGCCAGGTAAATTTCGTTCTTGCTTTTGAAATAGGTGTATAGAGTCCGGCGTCCTTTTTTGGAAGCCAGTGCAATATCATTCATCGTGGTATTATCAACCCCCATGCGGGCAAACAGTTGTCTGGCCACATCGATCAACATTTCCCTCGTTTTTGAAACTGTCATCGGCATAACGTATTGCACAATTTAAATATTTTTGTGCGCAAAAGTACTCAAAAAGAATTATATGTTACAAGTAGAATAAAAAAAACTTGCGAAAAATTTGTTCTTTGTAAAAATAGTCTTACCTTTGCACCCGAAATGATCATAATAATGATTATACTTGATCGCGGAGTGGAGCAGTGGTAGCTCGTTGGGCTCATAACCCAAAGGTCGTCTGTTCGAATCAGGCCTCCGCAACAAAAAGGAATGTAAAGAGAATCTAAGTAAAATAGGGTTCTCTTTTTTTGTATCCAGAAGAAAAGTTGTTAAGGTTTAAAAACGGAACAAGCGAGAATCGATCCTGATCCTCGCTTGTTCCGTTTTTAATTCTCGTTTATTTTAATCAAACTTCTCCGCCTGCTCCGGTGAAGCTGGCTAAGCTGATATTTTCTTGTTGCTGGAATGCTTCCCGGCGATATTTACATTGCTTTAACGCGCAATTGCTGCATTTCAGTTTATCGAAGATATTACAAGGGTCCAAATGGATGGTCAGCTGAACTTTATTGGCATATTTATCCCGCAGAAGGTTCTGTAATTTGTCAGCTTCGCGGTGACCTTCTTCGATGGTATAATACCAAGGAATAGTTAAATCACAATCAATATACAAGTAGCTTCCCGACTTGATGATTCGTGTATTGTGTATGTCTATCCATTCTGGCGGGCGTTTTTCATTCAACGTCTGAACCAGATCATTCAGCAATTGTTCGTCGGCTGCATCAAGCAGATTGGCAATAGTCTTGCGTAAGATGGATATTCCGGTGCCGGCAATGATACCTCCGAATAATAAAGCTAACAAGCTATCGATCCATACAATTTTAGTGAAGTAAAGCACGAGCAGACCTGCCACTAGTCCAATCGTTGAATAGGTATCGGATTGCAGATGCTTTCCTCCGGCAACCAAGGCTATGGAGTCATAGCGTTTCCCGATGCGGATGCTATACCATCCCATTAAATAATTGAGTAGTCCTGAAAAGGCTACAATATAGATACCTATATCCAAATGTTGGACTTCAACCGGCGAGAACAAGCGCTTGATGCCTTCGTAGATAATCATACCACCAGCAATACTGATTAAGATACCTTCTACTGAAGCTGATATCAATTCTATTTTTCCGTGTCCGAAAGGATGACGTTCATCTTTCGGGCGCCCGCTGAAATGCAAACTGTATAAGCTGAGAAAACCGGCTGCTACATTCACAATACTTTCCATAGCATCGGTCAGCACACCTACCGAATGAGTCAGGTAATAGGCAATGAATTTGCCTATCAGAATCAAACAAGAGATGGATACAATGTATTTTTGTACCTTTTGTTTTAGCATCTCTTCATCAATCAGGCTTTCCATTTTAAATAGATTGAATTAAATTATATTGATCAAAATTATTCGACATAAAGAACCAGTCCTTTCAGGTATTCTCCTTCAGGATGGTAAATGTTGACCGGATGATCTGCCGGTTGTGTGAGCTGATGCAAGATCCGGACATTTCTTCCTGATTGCGCCGCAGCACTGAAAACAGCTAGTCTGAAGTTCTCTTTGCTGACTACTTGTGAACAAGAGAAGGTGAACAGGATTCCTCCCGGCTGGATTTTTTCGAATGCGATGGCATTCAGTTTGCGGTAACCCTGCAAGGCATTGCGCAAAACATTCTTGTGCTTGGCGAAAGCAGGCGGATCCAGGATGATCAGATCATAGTTATTTCCCATCCGTTCCAGGTATTTGAACGCGTCTTCGGCGAAAGCCTGATGCCGCGGATCTCCCGGGAAGTTCAGCTCAACGTTCTTATTCGTTAAAGAAATGGCCTTGGCCGAGCTGTCAACCGAATGTACCAGTTTGGCTCCGCCTCGCATGGCGTAGAATGAAAATCCTCCGGTATAACAGAACATATTCAAGACAGAGCGGCCTTTTGAATAATGTTCTAGTAGAGAACGGTTTTCCCGTTGATCGACAAAGAAACCGGTTTTTTGTCCTTTTTGCCAATCGACACAGAATTTCAGTCCATTTTCTAAGGCGATGTCTTCTACATCATGACCATAGATGTAACCTTTTTCGCTGTCGAGATCAGCTTTATAGGGTAATGTTGTTTCCGATTTGTAATAGATATTCTGTAAAGTGTCGCCAACGACTTCCTTCAGTGCTTCAGCTATTTCAAAGCGGAATTTGTGCATACCTACAGAATGAGCCTGCATAACGGCTGTATGTGCGTACATATCAATAACGAGGCCGGGTAAACTGTCTCCTTCGCCGTGAATCAGACGGTATGTATTATTGTTGGGAGTATTGGCTAACCCCAAGATACAGCGTAACTGGTAGGCGGAACGGATTCTCTCTACCCAGAATGCATGATCAATTTCTCTTTGTGTGAAAGAAAGCACCCGGACGGCGATACTTCCTATCTGATAGTGCCCGATTGCCAGGAACTGCTGGTTGGCACCATATACTTCCACCAGATCACCTTCTTCCGGTTGTCCTTCGATACGTTGAATGGCTCCGGAAAATACCCACGGATGGAAACGTAACAAAGATTCTTCCTTTTTGGGTTTCAGAAATACTTTACAGTAACTCATTATGACAGATTATTCAGTTGTTTATAAATTTGGAGGCAAGCCCAGGCATCTAATGCCGCGTATTTTTGCTGGGATGAGGTTAATACATCCGCTTCCCAGTTAGACAAGCGTTGCCCTTTGGATATTTTCTTCTGAAAGAGGATGGCATAGATCTTCTGCAAGCTGGCCTCTTCAATGCCAAATTGCTTGACATAGGCCTGCAGATCCAGAAAGTTCTGTGGCTCTATTTCGATTCGTTTGCGCATGGCTCCGAAATCATCCTGAAGAGACAGACCTACTTTTAAGATATTGGCGTTGCCTAAAAGATGTTCCAGTGATCCCGGAAATCCCATATAGTTCAATCGGAACAAAAAGCAGGTGTCGTCGGTCGATAATTGTATCAGCGAAACCTTATAGCGCTGTCCTTTCTTGAAACTGGGGCGCGTTTCCGTATCAAAGCCTATCATTGGATATTTAGACAAATAGGCCACTGCCTTGTCGGCCTCTTTTTCAGTAAGCAGTGTAATGATTCTGCCTTTGAATTCTTCGAGGGGCAACAAGGAAATTTCCTCTTTGCTGATTTTATTTACATACTTTTCAATCATTCGTTTTCTTTTACTTCGTTCAAACTTTCATCTGCATAGCGCAAGTGATGCAAGGCTTTTAATGCATTCAGCAACGGCTGTCCCCAATACTCACAGAAGTTATGATAACACAATCCGATGGCTTCGCGCATCACGAACTCATTGCCTTGTCGAAACAGAGACACAAAATTACCAACATCCTGATATACGTCTGCCAGATTTTCAGAAATGAACGCGATGATCGGTGTTTCACTATAAGCCATATCCGGATGAAATGTATCCAGATAAGAGTCTTTGTCTTCCAGTAAAGCAGCAATGCCTGACCGGACCGATTCGTACATTTCTTCGGTCACACTTAGTTCCGGCTCAAACAGTTCATCCGGTTCGACTGCGGGCAGCAGAGCGGCTTTCAGATAAAGCAAGGGCAGGATTTTCGTTGCCTTATCAACGAAATCTATGCGTTCAGAACGGTTGGCACTTTCAGCGAATGTACAGTATTCGAGAGCCACCGTTACGAATTCCAGCGTGTTCCGGTCATATACAGGATTGTTCTCTTTTTTCATCACCACAGAATATCATGATTAATATTTAATGATTTCGAAAATAAAATGACAACTTAATTGGATAAAATTGAATCTACATTTTCGAATGGCAAAGTTAGTAATATTATTTGTTTCTTAAAAAATTGCCGATACATTAATTAATAAGGATATTTTACGTAAGTTTGCAAAACGAAAATCGAAAAATCAGATATGGCAAAGAAAACTATAAATAAAAAGGGGGATAATGGGAAGCCTGGTTTCTGGGCATTATTCAGAAGCTTTTTTACGAACGAACGGACTCGATTTATTACGGGACTGGTCTGTTCGATTGTTACGATTTATATTGGATTGGCACTGGTGTCTTTCTTCTTTACGGGAGCGGCCGACCAGAGTAAGATTGAAAATGTCCCGGTAACGGATCTGCTTACTAATCAGGGTTCGGTCGAGAACTGGACGGGCGTCAGAGGAGCTTTCCTGGCTGATTTACTGATGAACCGCTGGTTTGGAATATCGTCGTTTATGATTTTGTTCTTTTTAGGTTCGGTAGGAGCCAAGCTGATGAACATCAGACGGATTTCTTTATTTAAGCGATTCATCTTCTGCCTGACTACCCTGATCTGGGGCTCATGGTTTTTTGCTTTCTTCTTTATTAGCGGATATGAAGATACCTTTATTTATTTAGGCGGTCAACAGGGGTATTATGTGACTGAAATATTAAAGAATAATATCGGGATTCCCGGCACTTTCTTGTTGCTGTTAGGGATTTTCCTGATTATAGCCGTCTTTTCAAGCTCTAAAACCATTCCGTTTTTACAGCGGGTTCTTTCGTTCGGTTGGTTAGGTAGGATTCAATGGCGGAGGAAAAAGAAGGTAACTCCTGAAGTCGTTCAAGAGGAAAAGTCTCAGGAAGAAGTGGTTCCTGATTCTCAGCCAGTAGCCGAAGAACCTTCTCCTGAATATGTATTCGATACAGAAAAGGAGATAGAAAAGGCAGAACAGCAGGCTTCTCCTGAATGGGTAGAACCGGAAGAAGATACATCTCAGGTTGAGGAAGCTGAACCCGAGCAGGAAAAGGAAACTCCTGTGCAGGTGTTGCATTCGGATGATCCTGAATTTTCGGTAGAAGTCGCTCCGGATGATGATGCGGATTACTCGGGAAAAGCTTTGGGTGATTATGATCCTCGTCTGGATTTGTCGAAGTACGTGTTCCCAACCTTGGATTTGCTTGATCCACATGATACGGGTGTACATGAAGTAAGTATGGACGACCTGAATGAAAACCAGCTGCAGATCAAGCAGGCTTTAGAGGAATTCAACATCAAGATCGCTTCCATCAAGGCTACTGTTGGACCAACGGTCACTTTGTATGAGATTATTCCGGAAGCCGGAATCCGTATCGCCAAGATCAAAACACTGGAAGATGATATCGCGTTGAAACTGGCAGCGTTGAACATCCGTATTATTGCCCCGATTCCGGGTAAGGGAACAATCGGTATTGAAGTGCCGAACAAGAATCCGCAGACGGTGTCTATGCAGTCGGTTATCGCCTCGAAGAAGTTCCAGGAATGTAAATATGAATTACCGGTGGCTATGGGAAAGACCATTACCAACGAGGTGTATATGTTTGATCTCTGCAAGACTCCGCACTTATTGGTGGCAGGAGCGACCGGACAAGGTAAGTCTGTTGGTCTGAATGCCATCATCACTTCTCTGTTATATAAGAAGCATCCGGCAGAACTGAAGTTTGTGATGGTCGATCCGAAGATGGTTGAGTTCAGTATTTATTCGAAGATCGAACGGCATTACTTGGCGAAACTGCCGAATACGGACCATCCGATCGTTACGGAACCGGCAGATGCTGTCGCAACACTGAATTCGCTGGTAGTCGAAATGGAGAACCGTTATAAATTGTTGGTACTGGCCAATGTCAGAAACATCAAGGAATACAATACGAAGTTTATCAGCCGTCAGTTGAATCCAGAGAAAGGTCACCGCTTCTTGCCGTATATTGTTGCTGTCGTGGATGAGTTCGCCGATTTGATTGCCACTTCGGGCCGTGAGATCGAGTTGCCTATTTCGCGTATTGCTGCTAAGGCCCGTGCCGTAGGTATTCACATGATTCTGGCAACGCAGCGACCGGATACGAAAGTGATTACAGGAACAATCAAAGGTAACTTCCCAAGCCGTATCGCCTTTAAGGTAGCATCTATGATCGACTCTCGTACCATATTAGACGCTCCGGGTGCTAACCGTCTGATCGGTCGGGGTGATATGTTGATCTCTGTAGCCGGTAGTGATACGATTCGTGTCCAGTGTGCTTTTGTAGATACACCCGAAGTCGAAAATATCGTTAACTATATCAGTGAGCAAGTTGCCTATCCGACAGCCTATCTGTTGCCGGAATATGTGGCCGAGAATGATGCTGACAAGACCTTGGGTGGTGTTGTAGATCTTTCTGAGCGAGATCCGTTCTTTAATGAAGCTGCCCGGCTGATTGTGATTCAGCAACAAGGTTCAACTTCTCTGATCCAGCGGAAGTTTGCCATCGGATATAACCGGGCCGGACGGTTGATGGACCAACTGGAAGCTGCCGGAATTGTTGGTCCGTCAGAAGGAAGTAAGGCGCGCCAGGTATTAATTCCAGATGAATATACACTTGAACAATTACTGAACAGTTTGAAATAAGAATCTTTTCATCGGTATCTTCCCTTGAAATATAATTTTCAAAGTATCATTTTAGAAGAAACGACTTGTATCAATCAGATGCAGGTCGTTTTTTTGTTTTTCCCATATATGATAAAGTTAAGCCTTTTTCTCGTTATATTTATACCGTTTCACCTGGGTGGTACGATCGTTTCACCTATGTGGAACGATCGTACCACAGCTGTGAAATGATCGTTCCACAAGGGTGAAACGATAAAAAATTGGTATGAAACGGATTTAGTTGACTTAAAATCTCTCTATAAATAAAAGGTGTTGACTCTAGTTTAATTTGTTCTTGTACAGGGGTAATCTGATATTCATCCTTAATTTTTGCTAAAGGAGCAGGCTTCACAGAAATATATTGTATCTTTAACGGGAAGATTTAATCAATAATCGTAATACTACCATGAATAGAAAAATCAGAATGGGAATGATTGGCGGTGGCCCGGGTTCCTTCATCGGAGCCGTACATCGGATCGCAGCTAATCTGGATGGTCAGATCGAATTGGTCTGCGGTTGCTTTAGTTCTAAACCAGAAAAATCACGTGCGACGGGAGAATCGTTGTTCCTGCCTCCTGAACGGGTATATGCTTCTTGGGAGGAAATGTTGGAGAAAGAAGCATTATTGCCTGAAGGAGAACGGATGGATTTCGTCTCCATAGTAACCCCTAATCATGTACATTTTGCACCGGCCATGATGGCTTTGGATAAAGGTTTTCATGTAGCTCTCGACAAGCCGATGACTTTCTCGCTGGAAGAAGCCAAACAGCTTGCTGCTAAGGTGAAGGAAACCGGTAAACTCTTTCTTCTGACTCATACTTATACCGGATATCCGATGGTGAAGGAAGCCCGTCACCGTGTATTGAATGGCGACTTGGGTAAGGTGCGTCGGATTTATGTTGAATATCCGCAGGGTTGGTTATATAATGATTGTGCGGCCACCAATAAGCAGGCTGCCTGGCGTGTTGATCCGAACCGTTCGGGAAAAGCAGGCTGTATGGGCGACATTGGTACGCATGCCTTTAATCTGGCTGAATATATTACCGGGCTGAAGGCAACAGAGATTTGTGGAGAATTACAGACTTTCGTACCTGATCGTTTGCTGGATGATGACGGAGCAGCCTTAATCCGTTATGAAGGGGGTGCCAGGGGCGTCTTGATGGCCAGTCAGATTGCTGTCGGTTGCGAGAATAGTTTGAAGATCCGTGTCTTTGGCGAGAAGGGCGGTTTGGAATGGCGCCAGGAAGAACCCAATACCTTGATTCTCCGGTGGCCGGATCGTCCGGCGGAAATTGTCCGGACAAACAATGGTTATGTATCTGGTATCTCAGCTTATAACAGTCGTGTGCCAGCCGGTCATCCCGAAGGCTATCTGGAAGCTTTCGCTAATCTGTACCGGAATTTTGCAACCGCTTTGCGGGCCAAGCTGGAAGGGAAGGAACCAGCTCCGGAAGCCTTGGATTTCCCGTCGGCTGAAGAAGGCGTTCGCGGCATGCGTTTTATCGAAACCATCGTATCGACCAATAATACAGATGCTAAATGGCTGAAATTGGTTGAGTAATACAGATTCATCATTAAAGAGGAGGAACACTTATGGCACGTCCAGTTACATTATATACATTGCAGTGGGGAGATCTTCCCCTTGAAACCGTTTGTCAGAAGGCAAAGGAGTTTGGTTATGACGGAGTAGAGTTGGGTTTGCCCAATCATGTGGATGTTCGTCAGACTGATCCGGCGTATTATCAGGGAATCCTGGATTTGTTGGCAAAATATGATTTAAAGTTATACGCAATTTCAACACATTTGATCGGTCAGGCCGTATGCGATAAAATAGACAGCCGGCATCAGGCTATCTTGCCCGATTATATTTGGGGCGACGGTGATCCGGAAGGCATTCATCAGCGAGCAGCAGAGGAATTGATCCGGACCGCTCAGGCCGCCAAAATGTTGGGAGTTGATACGGTTGTAGGTTTTACCGGTAGTCCGATTTGGGCTTATTTATATTCATTCCCGCCCGTTACAGAACAGATGATTGAAGACGGTTACCAGGAGTTTGCCCGTCGCTTTTTGCCGATTCTGGATGAGTATCAGAAATTAGGAATCCGGTATGCCTTGGAAGTCCATCCGACAGAAATCGCCTTTGATACTATTTCTGCTCAGCGAGCATTGGAAGCCTTGGGGAATCATCCGGCCTTTGGATTCAATTACGATCCGAGTCACTTGGGTTATCAGGGCGTAGATTATGTTGATTTTATCTATCATTTCTCAGACCGTATCTTCCATGTCCATATGAAGGATGTTTATTGGAGTGATACGCCGAAGCAGGTGGGCGTATTTGGTGGGCATGTGACGTTTGGTGATCCGCGCCGTTACTGGAACTTCCGCAGTTTGGGTAGAGGTTGCATCAACTTCGAAGAGATTATCCGGGCACTGAATGCCATTGGTTATCAAGGTCCGCTTTCGGTTGAATGGGAAGATAGTGCCATGGACCGTGAACACGGAGCCCGCGAATCCTGTGAATTTGTCAAGCAAATCGACTTCCAGCCATCGGCTCATGCTTTCGATGCCTGCTTTGAGAAGAAGTAAGCTGTTTATTTTTCTGTCGGATGATGTCGTTGTTGGGATTTTTATTGTAGATTTGCATTGATATTCCATTATCGCTAACAAATCTAAATAACACATGAAACTATTTCAACAGCGAAAAGCCTCAAAATGGATGTTGGGGCTGGCCTTAGTTGGCTTATCATGCGCGGTGAATGCGCAGGAAGAACAGAAAGTACAGGGATTTGTACATGAACAATCAGATGAAAGCGGTTACGTATGGCCTACAGACTCACTTGTCTTGAAGAAACTGGATGTTTGGAAAGATCAGAAGTTTGGGGTTTTATTCCATTGGGGCTTATATTCGGTTCCCGGTATCGTGGAGTCATGGTCTATTTGTTCGGAAGATGTGGATTGGATTCCGCGGGATACGACTTGGGCGTATGAAGACTATAAGAAATGGTACTGGGGACTGAAGGATTCTTTCAATCCGGTCGACTTTAATCCGGATCAGTGGGCGGACGTGATGGAAGATGCCGGAATGCGTTACGTCGTCTTTACCACCAAACATCATGACGGATTCTGTATGTACGATACGAAGGAAACTGATTTTTCTATTGCTCATGGTGCATTTAAGGATAACCCAAAGAAAGATGTGGCGCGGTATGTTTTCGATGCTTTCCGGAAGAAAGATTTCATGATTGGTGCTTATTTCTCTAAACCAGACTGGCATTGTCCGTATTATTGGTGGCCGTATTATGCAACTCCGAACCGGAATGTGAATTACAAGATAGCGAATCATCCGGAACGTTGGGAGAAGTTCTGTCAATTTACATACAATCAGATTGGGGAACTGATGAAAGGATACGGAAACTTCGATATCTTATGGCTCGATGGTGGTTGGGTTGGTTCTGATGATCAGGATATTCACATGGATAAAATCGTTGATATGGCGCGTGAAGCCCAGCCCGGTCTGATCGTTGTTGATCGTGCCATGCGCGGAAAACATGAGAATTACCAGACACCTGAACGGGGAATTCCGGAAAAACAACTAGCATATCCGTGGGAAAGCTGTATTACGTTGAGCAATGACTGGGGATGGGTTCCGAATGCTCCTTATAAGTCGGCTACGAAAGTAATTAATATGCTGGCAGAGATTACTGCCAAAGGCGGTAGCTTGTTGTTGGGCGTTGGTCCGACTCCACAAGGTTTGATTGAACAACCGGCTATTGATCGACTGCATCAAGTAGGAGAGTGGTTGCGCGCTAATGGTAAAGCCATTTACAATACAACCATTACTCCGTATTATCAGGAAGGTAATATTTGGTTTACGGCCGATAAAGATGGAAAGACCTTATATGCCATTTATGCATTGCCTGACGGAGAGAAGTTACCGAAAGAGTTGACTTGGAATACCAATGTACCGAAAGGAAAAATGACTGTTTTGGCTAGTGGCAAGCGTGCTTCTTATCAAGTAGATGGAAATACGGTGAAAGTTTCGTTGCCGAATAATTTACCCAACGAACCATTGGTGCTGAAATTTACTTTGAAGAAATAAGTCTTGTTACCCTGAATAAAAAATATGCCGGAATAACTGTATGGCTGTTCCGGCATATTTTTATGTTATGGATAGCGATTGATTATTTATTTCTTCAGTTCGAATCCTACTTTCATGCCGTCATATTGTTCAGCTAAAGAATTGACGGCCTTTAAAGTTGCATTATCCGAAATAGAAGATAGTTTGCCAAGGAAATCAAGCAATTTGTCGGCATTGAACAGTAACGATAATTGATCATCTGTCACTACAACTTGTGCTGATAGCGTGTTGAATTTTAAATTACCGAAATTGCCATATTTGAGTTCGATTGTTTTTTCGGCTTCTTGTAAAGTATATGTACCGTTTAAAGTTTTTCCTTTAAAAACGCAGGTAAAGCTGTTATCGGTATTGAATGTATAACTGAATGTACCTGATTTAATACCAATTTTATCGCAATAAGATTGTAGTTTCTTTTCTATTTCGCCCGAAGCGGCACTAGCGGCAACATTCTTGAGCGCATTATCACCTTCCAGTAAAACAGCCGGATTAACATAATTCCAAGTACCTGCCAGGTTTGCTGCAGTTACATTTTTCCCTCCGGTTAATGAAGTGACGGCGTCTTTTACTGTTGATGAAGATAGGATATCTTTCAATGACTGAGCGTGTGAATAAACGGTTAAATTAGACACCAGAAGGATGCTTAAAAATACAATAATCTGTTTCATAGTTGATCAATTTATAAAGTAAGACAAAAAAAGCGCACTTCTTCGGTGCGCTTTTCATTAGGGATAAACTGGATATTATAATTTATCGTTAGAACCCAAAACGTTAATGATTTTGTGTTTGTACAGTTTTTCCATGTTGTCACGAGCCGGACCCAGATATTTACGAGGATCGAATTCTTCTGGATGTTCAGCAAATACCTTACGGATAGCAGCAGTCATAGCCAGACGAGAGTCTGAGTCGATGTTGATCTTGCAAACAGCAGACTTAGCAGCCTTACGCAATTCATCTTCAGGAATACCGATAGCAGCTTCCAGCTTACCACCATATTTGTTGATTGTATCAACTTCTTCCTGAGGAACTGAAGAAGATCCGTGCAATACGATTGGGAATCCAGGTAATTCTTTCATTACACCATCCAATACATCGAATGCCAATGGAGGAGGAACCAAACGACCAGTAGCCGGATCAACGTGGCACTGTTCCGGTTTGAATTTGTATGCACCGTGAGAAGTACCGATTGAGATAGCCAATGAATCGCAACCAGTCTTTGTAACGAAGTCAACAACTTCTTCCGGTTTAGTATACGTGTGATGTTCAGCAACTACTTCATCTTCTACACCTGCCAATACGCCAAGTTCACCTTCAACAGTTACATCATACTGATGAGCGTAATCAACAACTTTCTTAGTTAAAGCTACATTTTCATCATAAGGCAGATGAGAACCATCGATCATAACTGAAGAGAAGCCCATGTCAACGCAGCTCTTGCACAATTCAAATGAATCACCGTGATCCAAGTGAAGTACGATCTGAGGGTTAGGACAACCTAATTCTTTTGCATATTGAACTGCACCTTCAGCCATGTAACGCAGCAAAGTCTGGTTTGCATAGTTACGAGCACCTTTAGAAACCTGCAGAATAACCGGAGATTTAGTTTCGACAGCTGCTTTGATAATAGCCTGCAACTGTTCCATGTTGTTAAAATTGAATGCAGGGATAGCATAACCACCCTTGATGGCTTTAGCAAACATTTCTCTTGTGTTTACCAAGCCTAAATCTTTGTAACTTACCATAGTTGTAATATGTATTACGTTAATGATTAAAAATCTGAGACAAAGATATAATATTCTTACCGAACAAAACTATTCTGGATGTAAAATATCGCAAAAAAAACAATGTCAATGAAAAAAATAGGGGAAATACTTTTTTTATTCGAGGCTTCTTCATACTTTTGCAAGCCAAAATACCGGTTACCAGATTAAAAGAAGTATAATTAAAAGAACAAATAAAACAATGAAAAAAGGTATTCATCCAGAAAGTTATCGTCCTGTAGTATTCAAGGACATGTCAAACGATGATATGTTTATCACTCGTTCTACTATCAATGCGAAAGAAACAATCGAAATCGATGGCGTTACTTATCCGTTGGTAAAGGTTGAAATCTCTAACACTTCTCACCCGTTCTATACAGGTAAGTCTAAGTTGGTTGATACTGCCGGACGTGTTGATAAGTTCATGAGCCGCTACGGTAACCGTAACAAGAAATAATTCGGTCCTATTACATAATTGGAAATATAAAGGACAGGCTTTTGGAGTTTTCTCTGAGAGCCTGTCCTTTTTTTGTTCGGAATCGAAATGACTGTTTCTGTTTTTCAGTTCTACTTTTTTTTGTACTTTTAGAGCCGATTAGTAAAAGTATCTAATCGGGATGGATTCTGATCAAAAACAATAAGAAAATGAGTGAAAAGAAGCGTTTGCTTGGAATGACTCTGAACGAGTTGAAGACTGTGGCAGCTGAGGCCGGGCTTCCCGGATTTGCTGCGAAACAGATGGCAGATTGGTTGTATAAAAAGAGAGTTTCCAGTATTGACGAGATGACAAATATTTCTCTCGCTAAAAGAAACTGGCTGGCAGATTCGTATGAGATCGGGAAAGTTTCTCCAGTAGACTTTCAGAAGTCGGTAGACGGCACGATTAAATATCTGTATCCTGCCGGACCGGGTAATTTTGTGGAATCTGTATATATTCCTACAAGTGACCGGGCTACGCTTTGTGTTTCTTCTCAAGTGGGCTGTAAGATGAACTGCCTTTTCTGCATGACCGGAAAGCAGGGTTTCACGAAGAATCTTTCGGCCAATGAGATTTTAAATCAGATACAGGCATTGCCCGAAAATGATGAGTTGACCAATCTGGTCTTCATGGGAATGGGAGAACCGCTCGATAATACGGATGAGCTGTTTAAAGTCCTTGAGATTCTGACGGCTCCATACGGATATGCCTGGAGTCCGAAGCGGATTACCGTTTCAACAATTGGGGCGAAAGGCTTGAAGCGTTTTCTGGATGAGAGTGATTGTCATCTGGCTGTCAGCCTGCATTCTCCTTATCCTGCCGAACGGTTGTCGTTAATGCCGGTTGAAAAGGCATTTCCGATGCACGGCGTGCTCGATTTGATTCGTCAGTATGACTTTACGCACCAACGCCGGGTGTCGTTTGAATATATCGTATTCAAGGGACTTAATGATAGCGTACAGCATGCAAAGGCTTTGGCCGGTCTGCTGAAAGATATACCCTGCCGGGTGAATCTGATCCGTTTTCATGCAATTCCCAATGTACCTTTACAAACTTCCGATTTGAGTAAGATGGAAGCTTTTCGGGACATCTTGAATGATCGGGGTGTTACATGTACGATTCGGGCTTCGCGCGGTGAAGATATTTTCGCGGCATGCGGTATGCTGTCGACAGCGAAGAAAGAAAAGGAAAATAAATAAGATAACTAATCATAAAAGTAAAGATGAAAAAGATTGTATGTAGCTTGTTTCTTTTAATGGCTTTGATGCTGACGGCGTGTAATTCCGGACCCGTTGTTACTCGAGCTACCGGTTTCGCTTATGAAGTAGTTGTTGTAATGGATAAGAATTATTGGGAAGGTACTGCCGGAGATGCTGTTAAGGGACAGCTAACGTCGCCTGTACCAGGATTACCTCAGGCAGAGCCGAGTATGAAGGTCTCTTATTCGCAACCGTCAGACTTTAATGGTCTTCTTACGTATGTAAGGAATATATTGTTGGTTGATATTAATCCGAATATCTATACCAAAACGACCTTAGCTTCCGAAGAAAACCGTTGGGCTTTCGGACAGCTGGTGTTAACATTGAAGGCTCCTTCTCCTGAAGTATTGATAGAATATCTGGAACAACATCCGAATCAGATAACGGATCTGTTTGTCAAGGAAGAAATGAAACGGGCAACCGAACAGATGGAAGAAACCTACAGTTCGGTAGTCATGGATGTCTTGAAGAAGAATCATCAGCTCTCTTTGAATGTGCCGGAAGAAATGGTTTATTATAAAGATACGACCGATTTCTTTTGGACTACCAATAATGCAAGTACGGGTCGTATGGATGTTGTAGTATATACATTCCCATATACTGATCCGAATACTTTTACGCCTGAATATTTGGTTGCCAAGCGCGATTCAGTAATGAAAGCCAATTTGCCGGGTGCTTTCCCGGGATCGTACATGGCTACCGAAACAAAGTATTTTGATGTTGATTATTCAGCCATTACAGTTCATGATAAATATTGCGGTGTCATGCGTGGACTTTGGAAGATGGTGGGCGATATGATGGGCGGCCCGTTTGTTGCGCATGTACGGTTGGATGAAAAGAACCAGCGTGTAGTAGTGGCCGAAGGTTTTGTTTATGCTCCCGAAACGGATAAGCGTAACTTTATCCGTCGTATCGAGGCGGCCCTTTATACGTTGCGTTTGCCGGGAGAATATGATGTTCCGGAAGAAAAGACAAAATAAGAACAACCGTCACACATGCTTTGAGGAATAGAAATTCCCGGTCTTTATCAGCATAGGTAATAGATGTGCGGAAGGTTTCCTTCCTGTAGTGTGGGAATAAAATAAACGAGAATCGAAAACGAAATTGATGAGAAATGTTTTCGATTCTCGTTTATTTTTAAGGAGAAATCCGAAAGGTAAAAGTCAAACCTTTATTGGATGTATTTTGCATACTTGTGAATAAAACCGGAAAAGGCCGGTATCCGCATCAATAACCGTTCGAAGATCAGGATACCGATTAATGCGCAGGCGATTCCCAATGTTACATCGATGATGTAGTGATGTCCGGTATAAACAGCCGTGAACCAGATTCCTGCCATGATGAAAGCAAAAACAATCCGGAGCCATGCTTTGCATCTTGCCCGGAAAGAATAGAACAAGGTCACTACCATATAAGCTGAATGTAACGAAGGAACTGCAGCAAATACATTCGCATTTCGCCCGTACAGACTTTGGAAGACAGATAATCCTGTCATTTCATCAAATCGTCCTAATCCGGCCACATCGCCGGGTGTGTTTAATATCGGTTCGAAGCCATAGTTCATCACATACCAGGGCGGAGCTGCCGGATGAATATAATATCCTATAAATCCAATCAGATTGACAAACAGGAATACCAACGCAAAATGCAGATACGTTGTGCGCTGGTGCGTGAAATAAAGTCCTAATCCGAACAGAATAGGAACCGGAACCCAACAGAGATAAAAGATCCCTGCCATAAAATCGAGTAAGGCACAATGATGTATCTGGAAGAATTCGTTGGGAGTAAGCAATCCTTCCGAAGTCATGATGCCGAAAAGACTCTTTTCGGTATCGTATAAGCCTTTCACATCAATAGGATTTACTTCGTAATTTGGAACAATTCGCATCCAGTCGTAGGAAATTCCGAATAAGGCAAAAGGCAGCAAGGCTACTACCAGTTTACGGGTTCCCTGACTGGAAAAGAATAAAACGGCTATGAGTAGGGCCATAACTCCGTGTTCAGGACGTATCCCTACAAAAAGAGTAGTTACAATAATCCATACGACTAAAGAAATGAACAGGATCTTCATTTCTTTAGCCGATGGTCTATCGGCAAGAATATTCATCGCACTTATTTTTTCAGAAGTTGTTTACGGCTATATTCTATGCGGGCAAAAGCTGTCAGATTGGCAAATATGGCAATAAATCCCAGCGGTGCAATCAATATATACATCGGATCGAACGACAGATCCTTTGCTTGTGTTGCTGTAATCCCGCAGATTAGTAATCCCAGGCAGGTTAAGACAACACGTTCCGGGCGCTGCATGAATCCGATCTTACATTCCAGTCCTAAGCCTTCAGCTCTGGCTCTGACATAGCTGACCATTAACGATCCGATTAAGGCGGCAAATGTGATAACTGCTCCGACTGGATAACCGTTTTCAGATAAACAGAAGCAGATTGCTCCTAAGGTTACCAGTTCACTGTACCGGTCGAGGACGGAATCATACATAGCACCGAATGTCGAAGCCATGCCACCGATACGGGCTACTTGCCCGTCCATCATGTCGAAGAGAGAGGATATCAGAATAATACCTCCGGCCCATCCGATCAGACTGTAAAGATTTCCTTCTTTATGCATGCCGGCATAAATTAAAATACAAGCACCTGCCAGGTTTCCCAAGAAGCCGATCGTTGTAACAATATTGGGGGTTATGCCCATTTTAATCATTCCGTGAACTACAGGGTTAATGATTTTGTAAATAAGTTGTTGCAATTGATCTCGCAACTTCTTGGCTCTTTTTTTTATTTCCATGTCTTTGCATCTAATTTTTATGTAGTACGTAAAAGAAAATGTAATGTTCTGATTTTTTGAGTGTGTATATAAGTTATGCACTAATAAGTCTGAAGGCGTATAAAACAATCAGGCCGTAAATTCCTGATAAAATATCATCGGCCATGATACCATAGCCTCCGGGAAGCTTTTCCATTTTTCTTATTCCCAGGGGTTTTAGTATATCAAAGAACCGGAACAAGATAAATGCTGCTAACATATATCCCCATGCTTGACCATTGGGAACAGCCAGTAATGCAATCCATGTTCCAACCATTTCGTCGATAACTACCCGGGAAGGATCTTTTCCCCAGTATTTTTCAGCAATACCTGACGACCATATACCTAAGATAGTAAAAATAAAGACTATAATCAGTGTGCATAAAAAAGTGGAATAAGCGTTAGTTAGAATCGTCGCATATCCCCACCAGATTAACGTAGCAAGACACGCCCCGGCAGTACCGGGCGCTATCGGGCAATAACCAGATCCGAAACCACTGGCTATTACTTGATGAAATACGGGTATTTTTGTCATTTCCTTGTACTTTGACGGAACATTTTTCCGAATAAATATGCAAACGTACTGCATTTCTTCGAAGTTTCTTTTGTATTGCTCCGTTAAATTAGATTAAATCGAATTTGGAACATTTTATAATGCAAGATGATTTTTGGTTGTTTGTGTATGAAATTCGCCAATTTTTGTAACTTTGTCAGACTGATTTTATTCAATAGAAGTTTTTTGTAACATGGAAGATAGAATGATAAGAGTGGGTATTACCCACGGCGATATAAATGGAATCGGATATGAAGTGATTCTGAAGACGTTTTCCGATCAGCGGATGACAGAGTTGTGTGTACCTATTATTTATGGGTCATCCAAAGTAGCTGCTTATCATCGGAAAGCGTTGGATTTGCCTCCTGTCAATATAAATGTGGTTTCACGTGCGGAAGAAGCCGGATTGAACCGCGTTAATATCATTAATTGTGTAGAAGATGATATTAAGGTGGAATTAACGCAATCTACTCCAACCGCAGGAAGAGCAGCTTATAAAGCTTTGGAAGCGGCTGTAGCTGATTTGAAGAGTGGAGCCATTGATGTACTGGTTACGGCACCGATCAATAAGTATAACATTCAGAATGCCCAGTTCCATTTTCCCGGTCATACGGAATATCTGGAGCAGACATTAGGGGATGGGCAGAAAGCCTTGATGATATTAATGACCGATACGTTGCGAGTAGCTTTAGTTACAGGGCATATTCCAGTATCAGAGATACCATCACAGATTACGGTTGATAATATAGTGACGAAACTGCAGGTATTTAATCAGTCTTTGAAGCAAGATTTTACGATTATCAAACCGAGAATAGCTGTGCTGGCTTTAAATCCGCATGCAGGGGATAATGGGGTAATTGGAAATGAAGAAAAAGAAATTATCAAACCGGCTATGGAAGAAGCCGAACGCTTAGGTGTTATGTCGTTTGGTCCGTTCCCGGCAGATGGATTCTTTGGTTCCAAGATGTATGAAGAGTTTGATGGTGTCTTAGCCATGTATCATGATCAGGGATTAGCTCCGTTTAAGGCTTTAGCCATGGAAGAAGGCGTTAATTATACAGCCGGTCTGCCTTTTGTTCGGACTTCTCCGGCGCATGGTACGGCTTATAATATTGCCGGTCAGAATATAGCTTCCGAATCATCGTTCCGTCAGGCCGTTTATACAGCCTTGGATGTCTATCGCAGTCGGAAGTCATACCAGGAAGCTACGGCTCATCCATTACGGAAACAGTATTTTGATAAAGGCAGTGATAATGTTAAACTGGATTTGACAAAAGATGAAGATGCTGAATTGTAAATTAGTAGAGTAGCATATTTTGTTATATAAGTAAAAAGACACAATAAATCAGTCAGATGTAAAAAATAAGTAAATAGGACTGTTTTGTTGTGTCTTTCTTATATGTTCAAACTGTTGTTTCTTTTTATTGTTCAATTTCTTTGATTGAATGTTCTATTACTTGACAGCAAGCTCTTTTTCGGAATATTTTTTTTAAGATAGCGAAAGATTATGTAAGTTTGCGGCTTAAAAACAAGTTTATAACCATGTTTAAGGATAAAACAATTGTATATACATCTGGAACATTTGATATGTTTCATTATAATCATCTCCGAATGATCAATTATGCGCGGAGTTTGGCGGATATTCTGATCGTAGGAGTAAGTACAGACGAATTGGTTGAATCATATAAACCCAAACCAATCATTCCGTTTCATGAGCGGTTACAGATTATTGAGGCCTTGAAAACACCGGATATCGTTATTCCTCAACACACATTAGACCATACAGAAATTGTCAAGAAATTAAATATTGATGCTTTTGTTGTAGGTGATGACTGGTATGGTAAGTATGATTACCTGAAAGACTTAGGCGTACAAGTTTTTTATTTCCCGTATGGAACAGGTGTATCGTCGTCAAATTTAAAGAAGACGATACACGATTCGTATGAAGCAAATTTGCGTTCTCAGCGCCAGGCGAAACCGCAGTCAGTAAAGGGCTTTTCTGAAAAATAAACGGTTATGAGTAAATGTGTATTTATAACCGGTGGAACAAAAGGTATTGGAAAAGCTGTTGCAGCTTGTTTGGCTAAGTCTGGTTATCAGTTAATATTAACGTATGCCGCTGATCAGGAAACAGCGATTAATACTCAAAAAGAACTTCAAGCAGAATACGGTGTTTCGGTTTCCGTTGTTCAGGCCGATAACTCAGATATTCATGCGATTGATACTATTGCCACGTATCTGGCAGACAACGATATATTCCTGGACGCAGTCGTTATGAATGCAGGGACAACCTGTCGAGATTCATTTGAACAGATGCAATATAAGGATTGGGAACGTGTGTTTTGCACAAATGTACATTTCCCGGTATTTTTATTGCAGCGGATAGTATCTCGGATCAAGAAAGGCGGAAGCGTTGTGTTTACCGGTTCACTTATGGGTATTGAGCCACATTCAGTTTCATTGGCTTATGGAGTAACTAAAAGTGCAGTTCATAGTCTGGTAAAGAACTTGGTTAAGTTTCTGGTTCCTTATGAAGTGCGGGTTAATGGCGTTGCTCCGGGGTTTGTTGATACGGAATGGCAGAAAAACAAACCGAAAGAAATTCGTCAGAACATAGAACGGAAGGTCGCTTTAGGACGATTCTGCGATCCGGAGGAAATCGCTGAAGTATATAAAATGTTGATTGAGAATGGTTATTTTAATGGCGAAGTAGTCGTCGTGGATGGCGGTTATTCTTATAAATAAAGAATCATGGGAGAATTGAACAAAGAATATGAGGCTTCCTTGAAGTCTATAGAAACAGAGAATTTGGTAGATCGTATATTTTATCGTCCTATCGGTTTTCAGATTGCAAAAGCCTTACGTAATACGGGAGTTACACCCAATATGATTACGGTTATATCCATCTTTGTAGGTGCGGCAACCGGTTTTTTATTTTATCATAGCGATTTGAAATACAATATTTATGGTATTTTATGCTTGATTTTTGCTAATATATTGGATTGTGTAGACGGCCAGTTGGCTCGTCTGACAGGTATCAAATCAAAGATTGGTAGAATATTGGATGGTTTTGCCGGAGATATTTGGTTTGCCAGTATATATATCGGATTAGCTTTGCGTTTGGCTAATGAAACAGGTTCTTACGCGTTTTTTATCTTAGCCGTATTGTCAGGTATGTCGCATTTGTTGCAGGCAAATATTACTGACTATTATAAGACCTTGCATCTTTATTTTATCAGTAAGGATAAAGGGGCCGAATTTCAATCTCTCGAGCAAGTCGTTGCCCAACATAAGGAAATGAAGTATGGCATTACTAAATTTTTCTATTTTCTGTATCGTTGGTATACTTTGATACAAGTGAAGGCAACGCCAACTTTACAACAGATGTTGAAAAATCTGCATGCTAAATACGGTGATGATTTCCCACAGGATGTCCGGCTTGATTTCCGTCGTCAGAGCAAGCAGTTGATGAAAATGATAGATTTGTTGACGTTTAACGGACGAACGATTGTTATGTTTATCATCGTGTTGTCTGGTTATGTATGGGCTTACTATTTGTATGAGATTATAGTCTTGAACATTGTATTGGGCATCAGCATGCGACGCCATGAGAAAATGTGCAGATCTTTCTTGAACAGATAATTCATAAATCATGAAAGAGACCGTTATTGATAGTAATGATTTAAAGGCTATGTCGCCTTTTTTTAATACGGGCTTTGGCTCGTGGGTTGGAAAATTGCTTATCAAATGGCTGGAAATAGATAAAGTTAATCAAGCGCATAAGAATAGCTGTCATTTGAGAGGCGCAGCTTTTACCTCGGCCCTATTGAGAGATCCTTTGATAGATTTGAAGTACAGGCTTCATGGAGCCGAGTTATTGGATCATTTGCCAGAAGGTTCTTTTATAACGGTCTCGAATCATCCGATTGGTTCTTTGGACGGGATTATGCTGATTGATATAATGGCTGCTCGACGTCCGGATTTTAAGGTAATGGTAAATGGTATCTTGTCGAAAATAGGTGCCATGAATGATAATTTCATTACGGTTCATCCAGATACCAAGCGTAATGGTAAAGGAAATTTGAGTAATATGAACGGTGTCCGGCTTTGCTTGCAGCATATCAAAGAAGGACATCCGATGGGTTTTTTCCCTGCCGGAGCAATGTCCTTTTATAATAGTAAATACCATGCAGTGCGCGATCTTCCGTGGACCCGGAGTGTGATTCGTTTGATCCAGAAGGCAAATGTTCCTGTTTATCCGGTTTATTTTGACTTTCTCAACTCTAAATATTTTTATTTCTTAGGTTGGCTGAACTGGCGGCTACGGACGATCCGGATAGTTCCCGAAGTCTTTAATAAGAAAGGGAAAACTGTTGATGTTTATATAGGAGATCCTGTCCCAGCTGAAAAGATACGTTCATTTGCGACAGAGGAAGAATTGGGCAAATATCTCTATGATTTGACCTATGCTTGTAAGAATAGTCGGTCCTGAATAACTATTTGGCATATTTTAAAAGTCAAAAATACGGGAATTTGACAGATTATTTATACTTTTGATACATTAATCAGTATCATTGGAAAATGAAAATAGATCTTCAGCAAATAAAACAGCGTTTTGGCATTATTGGGAATAGTGTCGGTCTGAATCGGGCTATTGATGTGGCTTTGCAGGTAGCTCCAACAGATTTGTCTGTATTGATTACCGGAGAGAGTGGTGTAGGTAAAGAGGTTTTCCCGCAAATTATACATCAGAACAGTGCCCGTAAGCATGGTCCGTATATCGCTGTCAATTGCGGCGCTATTCCAGAAGGTACTATTGATTCTGAATTATTCGGTCATGAAAAAGGATCTTTTACGGGTGCTTTGGCAGATCGTAAAGGTTATTTTGAAGTGGCCGACGGAGGAACTATTTTCTTGGACGAGGCCGGCGAATTGCCTATGCCTACTCAAGCCCGCTTATTACGTGTGCTGGAAACAGGAGAGTTTATAAAAGTAGGTTCATCGAAGGTACAGAAGACGAATGTTCGTATTGTGGCTGCTACCAATGTTAATTTGGTACAGGCTGTGAGTGATGGAAAATTCCGTGAAGACTTGTATTACCGTTTAAATACAGTCCCTATTCAAATTCCTCCATTAAGAGACAGGTCTGAAGATATTATATTATTGTTCCGTAAGTTTGCTTCAGATTGTGCGGAAAAATACAGAATGCCGGCTGTCCGTTTGGACGATGATGCACGTCAGTTATTGACTTCTTATCGCTGGCCGGGTAATATCCGTGAACTGAAGAATGTTACAGAACGAATCTCTGTGATAGAAGAAAAAAGAGAAATAACCGCTGATATTCTTCGGCAATATTTACCGAATGTCAATGTAGCCAAATATCCAGTTTTGGTGAAACAAGAGAATGAACAGCGCTCATTTAATAATGAAAGGGAAATCTTGTACCAGATTCTCTTTGATATGCGTAAGGATGTTAATGATCTGAAGAAACTGGTTCATGATATTATAGGCGGTACAGTACCGGTCTCTGTTGATAAGGATGAATCATTTGCATCGACTATTCATCCGGTGACGACAATTCAGCCACCGGTGCAGGAAGCCGAGACGGTAGAAGAGGAATCGATGTCATTGGAAGATGTTGAGAAAGATATGATCCGCCGGGCTTTGGAGCGCCATAATGGAAAGCGGAAGAATGCGGCTGCCGATCTGAAAATCTCTGAGCGGACACTGTACAGAAAAATTAAGGAATATAATTTGGAGTAATCTATGAAGAAAACTGGATTCGTTTATCTGTTTCTTGTCTTGTCGGTTATTCTGACAGGCTGTACCATATCTTATAAATTTAATGGGGCTTCGATTGACTATACGAAAGTAAAAACTATTTGCATCAAAGATTTTCCTAATCAGGCTCCTTTGGTTTATCCTCCGTTGGCACAACAGTTCACGGAAGGGGTAAAAGATATTTATGTCCGTCAGACCCGCTTGTCGTTGGTACGAGATAACGGCGATCTGGAGCTGGAAGGAGAAATAACAGGTTATGATCTGACACCGATGGCTGTAAAAGAAGACGCTTATTCTTCTCAGACGAAACTGACGATCACGGTGAAAGTCAGATATACCAATCGGACCAACGCTGACGAAGATTTTGAACAGTCGTTTTCGGCATATCGGGAATTTGATAGTAATGTCATGCTGCAGGATGTACAAGATCAGTTGTGTTCGGAAATTATTGAAGAACTGGCCGATCAGATTTATAATTCTACGGTAGCCAATTGGTAGAAGAGCGAGGCATGAATGCGGTTGAACTACATCAATATATACAGAATCCGGATTTACTGACGTCGGAAACATTGCCTGGCATAAAACAGGCATTGTCATCTTATCCTTATTTCCAAGCATTACAAATGCTTTATTTACTGAATTTGTGGAAAATTGATAGTCCGGATTTTAGAACCGAGTTGGAGCGTTTGGCTACAGGTATTACCAATCGGAAAGTTTTATATCGTTTGTTGAAAAATTCTCCTGATCTTTCGGGAGAAAATAATGCTGTTCCTGATTCGGCAGCTGATTCCTTTGCGTTGATCGATGCTTTCCTGGCTGGAACTGAATCTTCTGAGTCTGAAAAGAAAGAAAGCCAGGCATTGTTGCTTGAGCCGTCAGTCTCGGCAGATTACTTTCAGTGGAAAGAAGTGGCGCAGTCTGATCCTGTTTCCCAACCGGAATCCGAGCAAAAAGAGGTTAAATTAAAACATCAGGATTTGATTGATTCATTTCTTGAGAATGATATGGCTCACAAACCGATGTGGAAGGATAACGAGCAAGTTGAGGAATCGGTTCAGGAAGAGGACGAAGAGGAGGATGTTTCACTTAAGCAGTTGGACGACTCCTATTTTACGGAGACTTTGGCTCGAATTTACGTGAAACAGAAAAGATATGATAAAGCTTTGCAAATTATTAAAAACTTAAGCTTGAAATATCCAGAAAAAAATATTTACTTTGCAGACCAAATTAGATTTCTTGAGAAATTGATTATTAACACTAAAAAATAAATTAAAAAATGTACGTATTTATTTCGATCTTGATTCTGATCGCTTCAATCTTATTGATTTTGATTGTCTTGATTCAGAATTCTAAAGGCGGTGGTTTGGCTTCAGGATTTTCTTCTTCTAACCAGATCATGGGCGTTCGTAAGACAACTGATTTTTTGGAAAAAGCTACGTGGACACTGGCTGGTGCAGTGATTGTATTGAGTATCATTATTACAGCGTTTATTCCTCGCGCTGAGCAAAATGGAAATCAGTCTGAAATTAAGCAGCAGGTAAATGATGCTGTAACGATCGATCCGAATGCTGTTTCTCCTGATTTTGGTACAGCGCAACAAGCAGAAACTCCGGCACAGGAAACTCCGGCTCCAGCAGCGGAACAGAAGTAAGCAACTGTCTGAGAAAAAATATAGAAGGCTGTTCGGCTCAAAAAGCTGTGCAGCCTTTATTCGTTTTATAACCAAATAGAATTGATTCATGTGATGAACTGGAATGGATTATTGATAGGTGTAGTTACTTTTTTGGTCATAGGTTTATTTCATCCACTTGTGGTAAAGGCAGAATATTATTGGGGAACAAAAAGCTGGTGGTTGTTCTTAATCGGAGGAATTTTGGCTGCCGCAGCTTCTTTGTTTATTGAAAATATATTGGGCTCTACTGTTTGTGGGGTAATTGCCTTTTCTTCATTTTGGTCTATTAAGGAAGTCTTTGAGCAGGAAGAACGGGTTTTGAAAGGTTGGTTCCCTAAAAATCCGAATCGTACGTACCCGGATCGGAAATAAATTTTCTTGTCAGAGCTTTTCAGATATCCAACCTCTGTAAATGATTCCAACGAGTTTCAAAAACGATTCCCGTTATTTCCGTTTTTGATTCTCGGGAGTTTTATTTCACTAAATTAGTTGGGCGGTAAAACCGATTTATATCTTTATATAAACTAAGCGTATGAAAGAAGTGGATCCCAAAGATACCTCGCGGGCCTATGCCTTTGAAATGTGGATGAATGCGCCAATGCCGATGGTTACCTTTTTCAGGACATTGAATGTAACCCGGCTTGTGAAGTTGAGCCGACGAAAAGGATTGAAGTTTAATATGCTGATGTGTTTCTGTGTCGGTAAGGCCGCAAGTTCTATCCCGGAGTTTTATTTGTTGCCCGTGGGGAAGAAGCTGATGCAATATGATCAATTGGCAGTCAATACGATTGTGGCTAATCGGGAAGGAGAAGTCAGTTCTTGCGATATTCCTTTTACAGATGACTTGTCTGTATTTAATCATCTCTATTTACAACTGACAGGGCAGGTTCGTGAAACTTGTACAAACCACGATTTATCGGATCGTATGGTTATTGGAACTTCCGCCTTGGCTCAGTACGAAATAGATGGAGCTGTTGGCATGTATAGTGGAATATTCAATAATCCTTTCCTGATCTGGGGTAAGTATAAGCGTCATTTCTTTCGGACAAATCTTTTAGTTTCTTTTCAGTTTCATCATACACAAATGGATGGAGCTCATGCTGCCCGTTTTTTAGATAACTTGCAACATGAAATAGATATATTAGGCGCATAGGATAGGCTGCTTGTCTTAATTCATCTTTTGGTTGGTCTATATCGAATCCGTACGGTACACTTAGATAATGGTATTTCAGAAAAAGGCGGAAAAAGTCCTTTAATACGGTTATTTCTATTTCTCTGTTCGGATTCTCCTTTAATGCATTTCTACGTGGAGCAATTTATCTTGTGCTTTTATTGTTTATTTAAACTTGCCAAGTTTTCTATTTCCTCACGAATGAAATTGCCTTCAAATATACAAAAGTAAAATTCATGGATAAATTTTAGTATTTGTTCCTGCTGCCATGAAAAGATTTAGGGGAACATAAAAAATCAAATACTTTTTATACCTTTGTGTAGGATTGAGTTTCTCTTTGTGGCACGGTAAAGATTGTCACAGACGATACTCTCCGAAAAGAAATGTGGCAAGATTGGTTCTGTCATTATTTCCCCGGTGGTTCGGATGACCCGAATTATGTACTTCTTCATTTTATTGGTACAAAAGTTACTTTTTGGATTAACGGTGAATTTTCTCACTCCTTATAATATGATATTTATGAAAACAATAGTATCCAACACTAAAAATATTGCCGCTTGTGGTCTTTATTGCGGAGCTTGTCGCAAATTTCTTACAGAGAAATGTCCTGGATGCAAACAAAATGAAAAGGCAACTTGGTGTAAGATTCGCCAATGTTGTATAGAAAGAGGCTATCGTAGTTGTGCTGACTGTATTAAGAATGTAAAAGTTTGTAAGATACATAACAATATGATAGGAAAGATCTTCGCTTTCTTGTTCAATTCTGATCGTGTGGCATGTATCCGCTACATCCAAACAAATGGGTATGAAGCTTTTGCTAAAGAAATGACCCGGCGGAAAGCTCAAACTATGAGGAGGAGATAGTATTATAATAGTTGATGATGTAGACACTTATGTTGTGACAATTCGAAATGTCTGCACCGTGATAACCAAAGATTTATCCCCAATATTTGCTTATTGCCTCAAACGCGTATCATAGCTCTTTGTCGGAAATATTTAGTTCGGCCGTAAAAATTGGGAAAAATGTAATGTGTAAACAAGATATGTCAATAAATGCCATTCTATGAAACTCAAAAAGATTGTTTGTACTTTGTTTAAAGTATTGCTTGTTCTTGTGGTCATTGTTTTTGCTTACTTCATGTATGCTGTTGTTTGGATTTACCGGTTTAATGCAGATCAGAAAAGAACAGTAGAAAATGTTGATCCCGATTTTTATCAAACTTCGCAGCTGGTTCGTGATCCGAATGGATATTTCGGGATAATTGCCACAATCAACAATCAATGTGCGGATACATTGCTGATAGATACGCAAGCATCTACTTCACTTGCCAAGCAAGAAGTACTTGACCGATATGAGGCGGAATATTGGAAACGAAAACCCATACCGACTTTTAACTTTTACAAGCAGGCCTATTTCTCGAAACTGTATAGGGTAAATGAAATAGGTATCGGCGATTGTATGCTGAAAGATATAGTCTTTACTTCCGTTCCGAAAGATAACGGTATGTATAATGCATTATACCGTACGGTATTAGGACGTACTATAATCGAAAATATGGGTTGGAAGTTCGATTTAGATAAAAATGAAATGACTTTGTTCTCTCTTGCGAATGAGGGGTTACTGAAACGGGAAACAGAAGGCTTCATGCTTGTAAAGAATGGAATAAATGATTTATCGCTTTATGGTGAACAGACCGATAGTTTGCAGCTGATGTTTGATTTGGGTTCGAATTATGATCTGCTAATCGATAAGACTGTTTATGAGAAATTGCGTAAACAGCAGACACCAAGGCGATATGCCTTCTTTCGTAGAGAAGAATTAATAGATACGGTTGAAGAGTTCCAAGGTATTACTATGTATTGCAACGGGATCGCTATTCCGGATTGTACATTAGATTATATACCTTCAATTAATAAAAATGTTGCAGGAAATATCTTTGCCGGGAAATTGAACTTCATACTGGCTGGTGAAGACTTATATATTAAGCAGCGAACAGATATAATTCCGACTGATCAGGCCAAACTTTCTGTACTCGGTTTACGCCTTAATCTCCGCGGCAATGCTGTTTGTGTTACCGCATTGGAAATAAATGGATTGGCAGAAACAGCAGGATTAGTGTTAGGCGATAAGGTCATCGCTGTCGACAATGGGGCGGTTTCTATAGATGAGATGTCTGTATCAAGCGGTAAATTAGAAAGATATATTCAACAAGCTGATAGTCTTACCCTGGAAATAGAACGCAATGGGGAAAGGAAAAATTACATGATCGTACATAATGAGTGATTAAAATATATCAAACACTTTCAGAAAGAGCAAAAAAGATAACTCTTTTACTCTTTCTGCTTTGAGGTAGATTGTTCCTAATATTCCTTAAGACCATATTTCGCACCGTAAAGCTGCAGTGCATCTTTAACTGCCTTTTCTCCGAATATTTTTATCATATCTTCCAAATCGTATTTCATCGCTTCTTCGTTCAGAGGAGTGAGACACATGACGCGCGATTCCATGTCGCGGTAGTCAGGCAGTCTGAGGAACATACCTTTTGTAGATTGACCACACAGTCGCCATGCCGTTATCGGCTGACGGAACGAGGTCGCTTCGCAGAACATATAGGCCATATCTTTGACATTTGAGATGTCCCATTTGTCAAGCGGCTGATTAAAACTTTTCGCCTCGTTGAACATACAGTACATATTCTGTACGTTCGAGACATTCCAACCGTTCAGTGGTTGGTTGAAGCTTGACGCTTCGCTAAACATCTCGCGCATATCCTGCACATTTGAGACATCCCAATCGTTCAACGGCTGGTTAAAACTCGTTGCTTCGCAGAACATCTCACGCATGTTTTGTACATTCGAGACATTCCAACTGTTCAGAGGCTGGTTAAATGCCGATGCCCGTACGAACATCTCTCTCATATTTGTAACGGCAGATACGTTCCACGCACCGACAGATTGGTTGAAGCTCTTTGCCATATCGAACATGTGGCACATGTCGGTAACGCTGGAGACATCCCACGAGTTAAGACTCTGATTGAAGGAAAAGGCACGGTAGAACATGCACTTCATACTGCGAACTTTTGAAACATTCCAGCCATCGAGTGGCTGGTTGAAGTGCTCTGCGCAGGAGAACATATTACTCATGTCTGTTACGCTGATCACGTTCCATTTCCGTAAAGGCTGGTTAAAGCGTTCGGCTTCGTTGAACATAAAACTCATATCCGTAACAGATGAAACGTCCCAAGCTTCAAGCGGCTTGTTAAATCTGTGCGCCCCTTCGAACATGTGGGACATATCCCGCACGTTGGAGACATCCCATCCACTTATGTCGTGGTTGAAGTAGATTGCGCCGGCAAACATATGCTTCATCGTTACGACATTTGACGTATCCCACGTCTCAATACCGGCAAAGTTGCTGCGTTTAGACTTTCGAAAGAGGCCTTCCATGTCTGTTATCAGAGAAGTGTCGATATTGGCAAGCGGTATTTTTGCGCCCATGTCCAAGAGTTCTATAAGCTCGCGTTTTGTGCGGGGCTTGTGCTTCTCAGCATCCGTGCTTGCGCTAATGAAGCCTTGCAGCTCCGGATGGGCAGTTTCAAGCTCATGCTTATATTCTGCTGTGTGCTCGCTGCCGTAACGTGAAAGTTCAGTGCATACTTCCGCAGGGTTGAGTTTATCCAGCTTTTCTTTCAGCCTTGCGCGGCAATTCTTTCTGGTTGTAAGGTGGAAACAGAGTGTCAACGTCTTGACGTCGGTGAAGAGCGGAGTGTAAAGGAACATGTTGTTTACGTCACAGAACCGCGGTATCAGCCACATATCTAGCGGCTGGTTGAAACTTCGTGCGTTTTTAAACATACGTTCGGCATCTTCGACGCGGCTTACGTTCCAGCGGTCGAGCGGCTGATTGAAGCTTTTCGCACCGTCGAACATGCGTAACATATACCGCACGTTCGAGACGTCCCAATCGTTCAGAGGCTGGTTGAAACGTACCGCCCCTTCAAACATTCCTTCCATTCTAAAGACGTTTGACGTATTCCACGAGCCAATATTCTGATTGAACTTGGTGCAACCGGCGAATGTCCACGCCATTTCACGAACTTCCGACGTATCCCATTTGTCGAGCGGCTGGTTAAAACTCTCGGCTTCGCAGAACATACATGAAATGTTACGCACATTTGAGATGTCCCAATCGTTTAGCGGCTGATTAAATTTACCGCAGGTACCGAACATCGACTCCATATTCGTTACGGACGAAACGTCCCAATCCTCTAACGGCTGATTAAAATCACTGCAGCCACAAAATATGCACTCCATGTTCGTCACGGATGAAACATTCCAGTTTCCAATGGGATGGTTAAAATGCTTCACCCTGTGAAACAAGCGTTCCATCGTAGTGACGTTCGACGTGTCCCACGTTTCAAGCCCGTCGAAGTTTGTGCGTTTTGAATCGCAAAACAGCCAACTCATATCTGTTATCAGAGAAGTGTCGATGTCACCGAGGCAAATGCTATCATCTTTCACCAACTCCCTTAGTTCCTTACTACAGCGAGGTTTGTATTTTTTAATCATAATTACTCTCCATTATTTTTGTAAATACTCATTAAGACCATATTTCGCGCCATAAAGCCGCAGCGCGTCCTGAACTTCCTTCTCTCCTAATATTTCTATCATCTCCTGAAGTTCGTATTCCCGGTTGTTCCCGTCAAGCGCAGCAAGGCACATGACGCGTGATTCCATATCGCGATAGTCAGGCAAATCAAGGAAAATACCCCTCGTAGACTGGCCGCGCAGCTTCCATGCTGTTATTGGCTGCCGGAACGAGGTTGCACCGTAGAACATACAGGTCATATCTTTGACTTTCGATACGTCCCAGCGGTCGAGTGGTTGGTTAAAACTCGACGCATCGTCGAACATCTGTACCATATTCTCGACATTCGATACATTCCAATCGTTCAGTGGTTGGTTAAAGCTCGATGCTTTACAAAACATCTTGCTCATGTCCTGTACGTTCGAGACGTCCCATTCATTCAGCGGTTGATTAAATTTTTCCGCCCCTTCGAACATCTGTGTCATATTCTTGACGTTTGAAACATTCCAATTATTCAGAGGTTGATTAAAGCTCGACGCATTACAAAACATCTTGCACATGTCCTGCACGTTCGAGACGTTCCAATCATTCAGGGGTTGATTAAATTTTTCTGCCGCGTTGAACATCTGCGTCATATTCGTAACGGCGGAAACGTTCCACGCGCCGACAGGCTTATTGAAACTAGATGCGCCGTAAAACATGAGAGACATATTCCGCACATTTGAAACGTCCCAATTGTTCAGTGGCTGATTAAAGCTAGACGCGTTGTAAAACATCTCGAGCATGTTCTGCACGTTCGAGACGTTCCAATCGTTCAGCGGCTTGTTGAATTTTTCAGCCCCGCCGAACATACGGCACATATTCTGTACATTAGAAACATTCCAATTATTCAAAGGCTGATTGAATTTGGATGCCCAGGCGAACATGCGAGACATATTCTGCACGTTCGAGACGTTCCAATTGTTCAGTGGCTGATTAAATGTTCTTGCCCAGGCAAACATCTCGTACATGTTCTGCACATTTGATACATTCCAATCGTTCAACGGCTGATTAAATCTTCTCGCCCCATCGAACATGTGCGACATATCCCGTACGTTTGAGACATCCCAGCCGCTTATGTTGTGGTTGAAGTATTCCGCGCCGGCAAACATGTTCTTCATCGTTACGACATTTGACGTATCCCACGTCTCGATACCGGTAAAGTCTCTGCTCTTAGAGTATTGAAAGAGACCTTCCATGTCGGTTATGCACGACGTATCAATCTTATCAAGCGGCATTTGAATGCCCATATTCAATAGCTCTATCAACTCTGGTTTTGAGCGAGGCTTGTACTTTCCCGTTCCCGTAACGGCGTGGATTGGGCCTTTCAGTTCCGGATGAGCAGCTTCAAGCTCGCGCTTATATTTCGCCGTGTGCTTATCGCTGTAACTTGAGAGCTCGGCGTACACCTGCGCAGCGTCGAATCTTCCGAGAACTTCTTTCAGATACTCGCGGTATCTCATTTTGTTGGTATGAGCGAAGTTGAGCGTCAAAATCTTGACGTCGGAGAAGCACGGAGCGTTCAGGAACATGTCGTTGATATCGCAGTCTCTCGATATCTGCCACATATCGAGAGGCTGGTTGAAGCTCGTCGCGTTCTTGAACATCATTTCTGCTGTTTCAACACGGCTTACATCCCATTTGTCGAGCGGCTGATTGAAGCTCGACGCCCCTTGGAACATACGCCTCATAAATTTTACATTACCCGTCTTCCACGAGTTAAGCGGCTGGTTGAAGTTTTTCGCACCGTCGAACATTCCATCCATATATGTGACCTCCGACGTATCCCACGAATCGATATTCTGGTTGAATTCATAACATTCGAAGAAAGCGTACGCCATTTCTTGGATTCCTGATGTATCCCATTTGTCGAGCGACTGGTTAAAGCTTTTCGCACCGCCCAATATGCATGTGATGGTATAAACCTTTGAGACGTTCCAAGCGTTAAGAGGCTGATTGAAACTCTTTGCGAAATACAGCATCGCTTTCATGTTATATACGTTTGAGACGTCCCAGCGCTCAATTGGCTGGTTGAAGCTGTACGCCCAGGCGAACATGGAATTCATGCAGCGGACATTCGAGACGTTCCATTTCTCAAGTGGTTGGTTGAAGGCCGGTGCTTCGCAAAACATGAATGTCATATCCTCCACCTTCGAAACATCCCAGTCCCCAATGGGATGGTTGAAATATTTCGCCCTGTAAAACATTCCCTTCATTGTGGTCACGTTTGAGGTGTCCCATGTTTCAAGTCCGTCGAAGTTTTTACGCCTTGAGTCGCGGAACAGTTCTGTCATGTCTGTTATCAAAGAAGTGTCGATGTCGCCGAGATAAACACTCTTATCATTTACTAATTCTTTCAGTTCCTGCAGAGTGCTGGGTTTGTATATTTTAGCCATAATAACTTTCCTTATGTTGTAAATTTCAATTAAAAAGTGCACATTCTACTAACTGAAAAGTGCATCAACAAAAAGATATTTAAAGAAATAAAAGAAAGGCGAATAAATCAACTGGATAAATTAAATTTGAGTTTCTTTAACTGAAAAGGATTGTTTGGTAATTAGAAATCAATTCGGAGGAAGACATTGAGTACTATGATATGTGCCCCTTTAACAAGTATGCCATAGAAAAGGAAATCATTGTCAATGAGAATGGAGAAATTTCCTATGCCGACGGTCACAACCTTCCGTCTTATGATAATGCTCGCATTTGGTTAGAGTGTATTCTTGATAAGGCAGATCCGAATTGGGTGGAGTTCAATAGGGTACCCTATATGGCAATATACTCATTTGTATTGTCACCGCTCACAAATGAAATACGTCTGGTAAGAAACGAATCATCCGGTCCGATGTTCAAGGATGTCATTCCTGAAAATGAGTTTATCCATATTACCCAATCTATGAAGTCAGGCGAAGAACTTCGTTATGCGCTCATCCTTGCCAATGTTCGCAAAATGGGACTTCAAAAATTGGAATTTACGATAAAGAAACAATAACACATAGCCATGATGAATAAACTTATTAATCCGATTCTTTTTATCATGTGACTGTTTGTTAAAGCGATAATAACGGAAATGAACCGATTACTCCAATCAGTCTTGATAAGACTGATTGAAACGGACTTCTACCATTATTAACGTAACAAATGGAAGTGGCAACACTAGTTTGTCAATAAAAAATGAAAACATATTAAATGCCACTTATGAAGGAGCTTTACTTTGGGGGTAATAAAAAAAGGATGTAAATCTCATAATTGATTGATTTACATCCTTTCAGCGGAGAGAGAGGGATTCGAACCCCCGGAACCTCTCAGTTCAACGGTTTTCAAGACCGCCGCAATCGACCACTCTGCCATCTCTCCAGTCGTTTCCAACATGTATTGCAATCGTTTTGTTCTCAATTGCGGTGCAAAGGTAAGGATTATTTTTGATTGTGCAAACTTTCTGAAGGGAAATTTATCATTGGTAGAGGATTTTTCTTCCTTTATAAACCGATAATCCGGTAAAAGCTCCTGTAATAGAGTACTTTTACCGGATTTGTTTATCTATTGAAAATGCTTCTGCCTTTAACAGTCTGTGTGGATGGCCTGAAGTAGTTTGTCGACTGCCGCATCAATGCTGGGTTCTGTCTTTAGGAGCTGAACAAATTTACTTCCGATAATGCCTCCGAACGAATTTTGAGTGGCAGCGTCGTAAGTGGCCTTGTTACTGATGCCGAAACCAATCAGATACGGATGTTTTAGCTTCAGTTCCTTGATCCGTTTGAAGTAATGTTGCTTTTGAGACTCAAAGTCTTTTTGCATACCTGTCGTAGCGGCGCTGGATACCATGTAGATGAATCCGTCGGTATGTTCGTCGATTTGGCGGATGCGTTCATCGGATGTTTCGGGAGTAATCAGCATGATCATGTTCAGACCGTATTGGTCGGCAACCGGTTTGTAGTTTTCCAGGTAATCGGCGAAAGGAAGATCCGGAATGATAATACCGTCTATTCCGATTTCGGCACAAGTCTGGCAGAAGGATTCAAAGCCGAATTGCATGATCGGATTCAGATAACCCATCAGAATAACAGGCATGGTAATGCCTTCTTTCCGGATGTCTTTTATTTGCTGGAAAAGTAACCGCAGACTGATACCGTTGCGTAGTGCCTTGGTAGAAGCTTCCTGGATGACAGGACCGTCGGCCATCGGATCTGAAAAAGGAATACCGATTTCTACCAGATCAATACCTTTCTGCTGCAAGGTATGCAGAACGGTCGTTGTGTCATTTAAGTTGGGATAACCGGCCGGATAATAAATGGAAAGTACCGGTTTTGTTCTATCTTGAAATAATTGATTAATTCGATTCATACGTTTGTTTGTTTTAATTGGTTGATAAATGATTGAATACGTGTCGCGTCTTTAAGACCGGGTGCTGATTCAAAACCACTGTTCAGGTCAAATCCGATGAGTTGCGGATGACTGAAACGAAGCAGTTGCGGAAGCAGCTCGAGGCGGATTCCTCCACTGAGCAGGAAAGGTGTCTGACCTTTGTAATGCTTCAGCACGGACCAGTCGAAGGCTTGTCCGGAACCTCCATAACCTGTGCAGCGGGTATCGAACAGAAAGTAATCGACTGCCGCTTCATAGGCTTCGGTTTTGCGGATGTCTTCTTCGGTAGAGACAGAGATTGCTTTGATGATTCTGTATCCTTTCTCTCGAAGCTCTTGGCATAACTCCGGCGATTCGTTCCCGTGCAGCTGGAGATAATCCAGCTTATACCTATTATATATAGGTAGCATTTCTGCCGGATCGGCATTGACAAAGACGCCGACTTTACGGATGTTATCCGGGAGTTCAATGCTTGTCTCCTGGAAATACCGCGGAGACTTTGGATAGAAGATGAATCCCATCCATTGAATGCCGCAGGCGGCAACATCGCGTATATTGGCAGCCTGGCGCATGCCACAAACTTTAATTAGCATGACTCGTACATGTTTGGATGAAGCTTCGTAAAGTTTCACCCGGATTTTCTGTTTTCATAAAGGTCTCTCCAATCAGAAAGCCCCGGAATCCTTCCTGACGCAGACGGATTACATCTTTAGGGTCGCGAATGCCACTTTCGGTAATCAGCAACGGCGTGTATACCTTTTCCTTTTGTAAGTAGGCTTGTACAGCCGGGAGCAAATCGAGGGAGTGATTGACTTGTGTGTCAAACGATCCTAAGTTCCGGTTGTTGATTCCTAACATATCGACGTAAGGATTCAGGCATTTCAGTTCTTCTTCCCGGTGGATTTCGAGGAGTACTTCCAGACCTAATGTATGCGCTGTATTGGCAAGCATCTCGCAGTCTTCCGGATTCAGAATGGCAGCAATCAGCAAGACGGCATCAGCTCCCATGGCTTTTGCCTGGAACAGCTGGTAACTCTCGAGGACAAAATCTTTGCGGAGCAACGGTAACGTCGTCAGCTGGCGGGCTTTTTTCAGATCGCCCAATGAGCCTCCGAAGAAATGCTCGTCTGTCAGGATGGAGCAGGCTGATGCTCCGTTGGCCTGATAGGCCGGGATGATGTCTGAAACCACAGCTTTCGGGTGCAACCATCCTTTTGACGGACTCTTTCTCTTGAACTCAGCGATGATGCTGCTGTCTGATTTCTCTAACGATTCCCGCATGGAGTAGGTGGGACGATCCATATTTTCGCTGGCCAGGCCTAGCATAATATGCAACGGAACCGCCTTTTTCTGGTGCTGCAGTTCAATTTTCTTATGAGCGACAATCTCTTCTAAAATATCGTGTTTCATTGATTTACTGATTTAAGCTCAAAAACTTCCGAAAGGTAGCCAATGCCTGCTTACTTTCCAAAGATTGACGAGCTTCGTACAAACATTCTTCTATCTTTTTCTCCGGATGGATGACCTGAATGGCAAAAGCAGCGTTGGCTATGACGCAGTTGGTTTGTGCTTCAGTCGCATGTCCTTCCAGAATGGCATCGAAGATACGGGCTGCTGCTTCGGCTGTTTCTCCTCCGTCCAGGTCGGCTTCCTGGCATCTCTTGAAACCTAACATCTCCGGTGTATAGAGTTTTTCTTTATCCGGCGTAGCCAATTTGAATTCGCCTGTCAATGATATTTCATCATATCCGTCCAGACTGTGAACAATGGCAAAGCGTGTACCGCTTTCCTGATAGGTATAGTTATACAAACGGAGAAGCGGCAAGTTGTAAACACCTAACAGCTGATAGGTCGGAATGACCGGATTGACGAGCGGGCCCAGCATATTGAAGAAACTGCGGACACCGAGGTTCTTGCGAACGGGTGCGACGGCTTTCAGAGCCGGATTGAACAAAGGCGCATGCAGGTAAGCAATGTGACATACATCCAACGACTGTCTGAGGCGGTTTATGTCAGTTGTAAACTTAACCCCGTGCTGTTCCATGACGTTACTGGCTCCACTTACCGAAGTAGCTCCGTAGTTTCCATGCTTGACAACATTGTAACCGGCTCCGGCTACGACGAAGCAGGCAGTTGTACTGATGTTGAACGTGTTCTTGCCGTCACCACCGGTTCCTACAATATCGATGGGCTTATATTCATTCAGATCTACCGGTTTACGCATTTCCAGCAATGCTTCCCTGAATCCGCAGAGTTCTTCTACCGAGATGTTTCGCATCAGGAAAACCGTGATCAGACTGGCAATCTGTGCGTCGTTGTACTTTCCCAAGGCTATTTGCTGCAGAATCTGCCGGGATTCTTCTTTTCCGAGATATTGATGTTCGAAAAGTCTATATAATATATCTTTCATGTCTTTAAGCTTTTAACCAGTTACTAATAATTTGTTTGCCGTTAGGAGTCAGCACCGATTCGGGATGGAACTGAATTCCCTTTACATCGTAGGTCTTATGTCTGAGGCCCATGATTTGTCCGCCTTCCGCGTCTTTGGCGATTACTTCGAGGCACGAAGGCAAATCGGTGGGATCGACTACCCATGAATGGTAACGTCCGGCGGTAAAGGTTTCGCCCATGCCGGCAAAGAGCGGGTCGGGAACGGTTACCTGTATCGGAGAAGCGATGCCATGATAAACGTCTTTCAAGTTAATCAGACGGGCACCAAAGGCCTGTCCGATGGCCTGTTCGCCCAGACAAACGCCTAAAATACTTTTCGTGGGTGCATATTCTTTGATCAGCGGTAGCAGGATGCCGGCTTCTTCAGGAATGCCCGGACCAGGTGATAAAAGTATTTTGTCGTATTCCCGGACTTCTTCCAGCCGGATCTTGTCATTGCGTCTGACATCGACCGTTGCTCCCAGTTCTTTTAGTATATGCAACAGGTTGTATGTAAATGAATCATAATTGTCGAATAATAATACCTTCATAAGTCTTCTTCTTCTATAAATGGATAGATACCGATTAATTGTTTATTTGCTTCCGACGGAAACTTCCAAAGGATACGGATAATTCTTTAGTTCACGCTGCGGATTACTTAGTTCACACCGTGGATTACTTAGTTCACGCCGTGAACTAAAGAATTTCATCCGGGATTGATAAGAATTTCCAATTGCTTTCATCAGATTTGTCAGAATACATTTTCATATTATCCAGTGAATAAATCCGCATCGGAAGTGAATTCAGGCAGCGAAATCAATTCTCGAGTGATTCAGCCAGAATGATGGCCTTTTTAAGAGCCCCCAGTTTGTTGTTGACTTCCTGCAGTTCACGTTCGTCACGGCTTTTGGCTACGATGCCGGCGCCAGCCTGATAGTACAAGACATTGCCGCGGCTGACAAACGAACGAATGGTTATTGCCTGGTTCAAGTCGCCATTAAGACCGATAAATCCGATACATCCGCCATAAGCACCCCGGTTATGATGTTCGATTTCCGTAATTAATTGCATGGCCCGGACTTTCGGAGCGCCGCTTAAAGTACCGGCCGGGAATGTATCCATATAGGTCTTGATCGGATTGCTTTCCGGGTTTATATCTCCGCTCACCCTTGAAACCAGGTGGATAACATGGCTGTAATACTGTACTTCCTTATAGAAATCAACCTGTACGTGCTGACAGTTGCGGGAAAGGTCGTTGCGTGCCAGATCGACCAGCATGACGTGTTCGGCATTTTCCTTCGGGTCTTTCAGCAAGGCATTTGTCCGTTTGCGGTCGATTTCCACATCACCGCTGCGGAAAGCTGTCCCGGCAATGGGGTCGATGCTGGCATGGCGGTTGGTAATCTTGCAGTGCGTTTCAGGAGAAGATCCGAAGATACGGAATCCACCGAAGTCGAAGTAGAACAAATAAGGGGAAGGATTGATACTGCGCAATGCCCGGTAGACTTTGAAATCGTCTCCCTTGAAGGCCTGTTCGAAACGACGGCTCAAGACAATCTGGAAAACATCGCCCCGCAGACAATGCTGAACACCTTGGCGAACCATGGCTTTATAGGTTTCATCACTGATAGGAGAGTGTTCTTCTCCTACGGTATGGAAGTTATAAGAAGCGAAGTTCCGGTTGTTAATCAAGGTCTCAATATCTTTCAGATGCGGTGTCTCTCCTTCAGAAAGCAGCTCGATCAGCGTCAGTTCATTCTTGAAATGATCAAATACGATGAGGTATTTGTACAGGATATACAGAATATCCGGCGCGTCATTCTCTTCATGGTGCGATTCAATGACGGGAATCGGTTCCAGATATTTGACGGCATCGAAAGAGGTATAACCGAATAATCCGCAATAACGGGTTTCATCTCCTTCAATATGAAAGCTGGCCAGGAACTGATTCATGGCATCTTGTACCTGAAAATCTGCTTGCAGGGTTTTGTTTTCTTCCCGTCCGTCAGGATATTTCATGGTAGCAACAGACTGGTTGATGCCGATACTGCCCAGCGGGCGCAGGGCGATGAAAGATAAGCTGTTGTCGTTTCCGTGGAAATCAGAGCTTTCCAATAAAGCTGATTCCGGATAGATATCGCGGACTTTCAGATAAATGCTGACCGGAGTCTGTAAATCTCCCAGCACTTGCTTGCTGATGGTATGAAATTGATAAGTCATTGTTTTAAAGTTAATGTTGGTTCTTATATTTGATATATGTATCCATGTCTTTGTCGCCGCGTCCTGAAACTGTCAGGACAACTACGTCGTCCGGTTTGAACTTCATCTTAGGTAAAGCACCCAAGGCGTGAGCACTTTCGAGAGCCGGAATAATACCTTCAAGACGAGTAAGCAGGAAAGCTGCCTCCAAAGCTTCATCGTCGTTAATGGCAAGTATTTGAGCTCTGTGGGTTTTCGCCAAGTTGGCGTGCATCGGTCCGATACCCGGATAATCAAGTCCTGCCGAAATCGAGTAAGGCTCTTCTATCTGACCGTCTTCATTCTGGATGACAAGTGTTTTCGAACCGTGGATAACACCTTTTCTGCCTAAGTGAATGGTAGCGGCACTCTTTCCAGTTGTAATGCCTAACCCGCCGGCTTCGGCAAGAACGATCTTAACACGCAGGTCGTCCAGGTAATGATAAATGGTTCCGGCCGCATTACTTCCGCCTCCAACACAAGCCATCAGATAATCCGGATAATCCCGGCCTTCCTTTTCAAGTAACTGCTGTTTGATTTCCTGGCTGATGACCGATTGCAATCGGGCAACCATATCCGGATAAGGATGCGGACCGACTGTTGATCCGATTACATAATACGTATCAGCCGGATGACAGCACCAGTCGCGGATGGCTTCGTTGGTAGCATCTTTCAGTGTCATATTGCCGGAAGTAACCGGTACAACCCGTGCACCGAGCATTTCCATCTTCTGTACGTTGGCATGCTGGCGTTCAACATCGGTTTTCCCCATGTAGACAACACATTCCAGGTTCATCAAAGCGCAAACTGTAGCTGTAGCCACACCGTGTTGTCCGGCACCGGTTTCTGCAATAATACGGCTTTTCCCCATCCGTTTGGCTAACAGAATTTGTCCGATCGCATTATTGATTTTATGAGCTCCTGTATGATTCAGGTCTTCGCGCTTCAGATAGATTTTGCATCCATACAATTCGCTGAGCCGTTTAGCCAGATATAGAGGAGAAGGACGACCAACGTAATCTTTCAACAACTGATGAAATTCTTGCTGAAAATTGGGATCATCTATTACTTTCCGATAATTGATTCGGAGTTCTTCCACACAACGGTGAAGGATTTCGGGAATATAAGCTCCGCCGAATTCACCGTAATACCCATTTTGATTGACTTGATACGTTTCCATATTGCTTGTATATATTGATTTATCTTTTTCAGTTGTACATAAAAAAAGCGGTCTGTCGCAAGTGCGACAGACCGCTCATATTCTTATTTCTTATTTACTTATTAAAATACATGAAGGCCTTCGTCTCTTACGACTGCTTGAGTTGTCTGAGGCGCCACCACCAATATGTATTTACTGTAAATGTTCTCATTTCTCTTTATCTTTGTTATTCTGGCAGCAAATGTACGTATTATTTGATAATATGCAAACGATTTGGAGAAAAAAATATCAAATTTTTTTCCAGCTCATAAAACCGGGAGCCGGTAAATGCATGCCTGCCATCATTAAATGCTTGTCTTTTACATACTGTAGGTACTGTTTCCGGCATTGGATGGCAAGGGTTTTATCCATGTCGAACGAAGCACAGATTTCCGGATGAGGCAGCTGTATTTGTGCTCCGTGCAGCAAATCGCCGACAATCAATGTTTCGTTTAGCTGGTAAATTGTATGTCCGGGTGTATGCCCGTAAGCATTCTTGGCAATGATTCCTTCAGGCAGTGTGTCTCCTTCACTGAATTTATGCAATTTCTTTTCATACGCCTTCATGGTCTTTACCACTTGTCCGTTTTTATCCGCCGGCATTTGTGTCCAGGCATCATATTCCTTTTGCGGTACGTAAACTTCTGCCTGACTGAATACAACCTTATCTCCCGACAACATACCTCCGATATGATCGCCGTGGAAATGGGTTATGAACAGGTAATGAATATCTTCCGGCTTGATTTGCAGGGAAGCCAAGTTAGGCAACAGGCGGCTGTCTGCTTTCCCGTTTCCCGTATCAAACAAGATATTTTTCCCATTGATCTGTACCAGAAAGCAGCTGATGGAGGCCAATGCTCCGCCTTCAGGTGATAATTGGTTGATAATCTTTTGATCGGCGCCCGTAAACAGTTGGTTCGGCATTCGTTTTTCTTCGGCATTGTCGCGTATCCAGAAGAATTTGGCGCTGCCTTGAGTCCATGATTCCGTTTGTTTTTCTTCTTCCTGGAAAAGTCCTTTGGGAAGGAATTCTTCTTTTTTATTGGCGTAAGCAGAAAGCCCGGAAAAAGCCAGAGCTGTCATACAGCCAATCCATTCACGTCTTTTCATTGCAGTCTATTTAGGTTATATTGTTAAAATGACCCGCCAATGAATAGGGCATTCATTGACGGGGAAAATTATTGTCGGTTACTTGAACAACCGGTCATTATTTCAGGAAATCAACAAGCGATTCCGGTAAGTAGAAAGTATTATTCTTATCTACGTAAACAACAACCGAATTCAGAATAATGTCCTGGTCGGCTTTCTTGCCAGCTTTTACTACGTTAGTAAAGGCATGAATCGTGAGTTGTTTCTTCTTGTCTTTCTTATTCTTGACTATCAGTGTAGGAGCTACTTCTCCTTCTTTGGCCGGAATTATTTCGCAAGTATAATCTTGGAAAACATCGGTGTGACGGGCGAAGTATTTGTTGCTCATGTCGCTTAAGAACGAAGGTTCGAAGCCATATAAGCTACACATATAGTGGTTCAGTTCGATATTGGTATGCATACCCATCGGACGATCACCCTGCGGATGATAACTTGCTAAGAATACTTCTTCACCGGTATGGCCGTGTGTAGTGAATCCCATGCAGGTGCGGCTTGTAATAATCTGTGACATCAAACCTGATAAAGAGTTGCTGTACATAGAAGCCAGGCTTTTCTCGTGGCGTTCAGCTTCCGGAATCGGACTGAATTTATAATCCTTACAGTTATTCAAAGCGTCCAGCTCTTCTTTTGTCAATTCAAAGCCGGCTTGTTCGCGGAACAGACTTTGTACTTCTGAGTTAGGAATCGTATTGACTTTCTTGGCAAAGCCTTCGGCTGTCAGTTTGAACTGTGACAGGCTCTTGAACAGTTGGTCTTTAGTCAGCTTATCATATCCTTTGCAAGATTCCCGGCCGATGCTGATACCACTATTACCATGATCGGCTGTTACAATGACAGTCGTTTCACCATTTTGCTTGGCAAATTCGAGAGCTGCACCAACAGCGCGGTCGAATGCCAGGAAGTCTGTAGCCATTCCTACCGGATCATTAGCATGAGCAGCCCAGTCGACTTTACTTCCTTCTACCATCAGGAAAAATCCTTTGTCGTTTTTGGAAAGCTTCTCAATGGCTTTCTTGGTCATTTCTTCAAGAGACGGTTGCTCATCCGGATTGCGGTCGAGGTCGTATGACATTTCACGGTCTGCATACAGAGCCCACATCTTGTTGTTTGTGTCAGCGCGCATGCCTTTCAGATCGTTTCTATAGACGCTGTATCCATTATCTTTCAGGTATTTTTCCATATCATCCGACAAGATTGATACACCACCTCCGATGACAACGTCTAAGTTATTGTGAACCATCTGCGGAGCAATCCATTCATATTTTCCTCGGTTATAACTGTGAGCCGAGCAGTCTGCCGGTGTAGCGTGCGGAAATTCGCAAGTGAAAACCAAGCCCGTCGATCCACCTTTAAACATCTTTACAGCTTCAAGTAAGGTCATTGTCGGCTGATAAGCCCGGTTTGGATCTGTCGGATAAATATCATCATTCCCACAATTGACCGGATATGTAGATACAAATCCTGTCTGACTGGGTTGACCGGAAACATAACAGGAAGTCGTTGGTGCCGAGTCGCCGATAGGCGCATTCGAGGAATGAGTGCGTACGGTACCACAAATGTAGGGGTCGATATTCAGATTCGGTTTGTCGGGATGTGAATACCATTGTAACCACCGGGCTGTTGAGACCGTAGCCAAAGATGTTCCGTCGCTGATGAACAGGATGACATTTTTGGTAGGCTTAACGTCTTGTACGTCTGCTGCTCTTGCCGGAATAAAGATCAAGGTAAGCAGTAACAACAGGGATAATGTCTTTTTCATACGTGTTAAATTTGAATTTATAATAAATTGATGATCTCTTCGGGTGAGAGTGTTAACTTTTCGCATCCTTGTGCTGTGACCAAGTAGGTGTTTTCAACACCAACGGCTCCGATTTCTGGCAGAACAAATTTGGGCTCAAGGGCAAAAATCATGTTTTCCTCCAGGATTTCTTTGGAGCGGGGCGTTAGCACGGGAAGCTCATTAATCTGAAGTCCTACACCGTGTCCTACAAATTTGGCTTGTTGTTTGGTGCCCATAAAATAGGCAGCCAGTCCTTCTTCTTCCACAATCCGTAAGGCTAACTGATATAAGTCGGCACAAGCAACACCCGGGCGAACGGCTGCTTCGATTTCCTGATGCATTCTTCGGGAAACTTCGTGGGCATGATAAGCTTTGTCTGTCAGTTTTCCCACAGAGAAAACTCGGGTCATGTCAGTCATGTATGGAGTATAGTTGCCTGCCATGTCAACCATAATGGCCATGCCTTCTTTCAAAGGCGTTCCGTTAGCTCCTAACGGACAAGATGCATCCATACCGCCGCCGCCTAAGGCAAAGTCGAAGGGTGAAGGCGTTTCTGCATTTGAGCCGGTTAGAATACTGCCCATATAAATATCCATGTTAGGACCAAACGCGCGGAAAAGTCCTAAAGACCCATGTTTCCTCATTCGGTTTTCGATCTCAAACTGGAAGTCCAGATCTGTCATACCCAGTTTAAAACAGGATGGAATTTCCCGATATACAGCTTCATGCCGGTGGGCACACAAGCGGGTTTGTTCTATTTCCCAAGGCGTTTTTACCCGTCTGATTTGCCGAAGAATAGCGGTTGCATTCATACATTCTTTCGGTTGGAATATATTTTGTAGGCGGATATAGTCAGAATAAGACAGTTCGTCTGCTTCGAGGAGAAGCTTTTCTGGCATCAGAAGGTTGTTCTCTCGGAATAAATCCGGTAATTGCTCAGGTTTACGGAGATAAATTACGTGTTCACCTTCTATACTATTCGGACGTTTGATGAAGAAGTAAGGTTTTCCTTCTGCAGGAAGATAGAAATACCCGTTATACATGCGTCCGGTTGTGTAAAATAGATTTATTCCATTTGACAAGAGGCAACCGTCGGCTCCTTTCTCTTGCATCACTTTCTGGATACGCATCCATTTCATTTGATAGTCATGGATCAAGTTCTCTGCAATCATTGTCTTTTTGTTTATTTTTGGTCTCAAAGGTACATAATTTATAGCGGGCAAAAGTGAGTGGAAGATTGAAAAAATGAGATTTTCAAGTTAAAAAGTAATTAGCAATCAGCAATAAAAAGTAAGCCTTTCCGGAGAATTCGGGAAGGCTTACTTTAATTTTTATAGGGATAAATAGTGGATAATACGTTATTCCGTTACCTTTTCATGTCCTTTCATCGATAATTTTTCCAGGAAGTACACTAAAGCAAAGCCTACGATCATCAGCAGAACGGCTTCGGCTATATGGGCATTCGGAAGAATGTTCTGCTCAATCAGCGGCTTGATCTCTCCACTGGAAGTCGTATATGTCTCAACTACTTCTTTCCATGGCCATACTTTGTTTAAAGAACCTAACATGAAACCTGCCAGCATGGCTATTGTGATGTCATGAAAATGTTTGAGAGCATACGAAAGTACGCGGGAGAAAGATGTGATGCCAATGATAGCGCCGCATCCAAAAATACCTAAGGTGAGGAAATCAAGTTGCTTGACTGCCTCCATGATGTAGAAGTATTTGCCTAACAGTACAAGGATAAAACTTCCGGAAATACCCGGAAGAATCATAGCGCAGATAGCAATCATGCCACAGAGGAAAATGAATAAAGGATGCGTTGGCGTTTCAGTTGGTGTCGCAATCGTTACATAATAGGCAATCACTCCGCCTATGAGGAAACTCAGAATTGTTTTCCAATTCCATTGTTTAATATCTTTCGAGACAAACCAGGTAGAAGCCAATACCAGTCCGAAAAAGAAGGCCCAAATCAGAATAGGCTGATGAATAAGCAGGTAAGTAATTACACGGGCGAGTGACAGAACGCTGATACCAATACCCAAGAGTAAGGAAAAAAGGAAGTTCCCGTTGATGGCTTTCCAGAATCCTAACCAATGACCCGTAAAGAAAAGTTTCAAACTGTGAGCGTTGATGCTTTTAATGGAGTCGAGAAGCTCTTCGTAGATGCCGACGATAAAGGCGATTGTTCCGCCAGATACGCCAGGAACGACGTCGGCAGCGCCCATTCCCATACCTTTTAATGCAATAAATGCATAATCTTTCAGGTTCCTTTTCATTGCTTTCAAGTTGACGAGTTGACAAGTTTGATGAGGAAACAAGCTGACGGATTTATTAGGAACGGATCAATCAGTTTCCTCTATCTTATAATTTTGTCAGCTTGTTTCCTGATACTCTTACTTATTTTTAATCTTGCTCCACGTATCTTTCAGTGAAACGGTCCGGTTGAATATCAGTTTACCATCTTTACTGTCCGGATCGAGATTGAAATATCCGATACGCTGGAACTGGAAGTAGGAGAGAGGTTTCTGTTCTGCCAGGAATTTCTCTACATAGCAGTTTGTCTTCACCGTCAATGAATCCGGATTGATCATCTGCTTCATAGCATCCAGGGCACTTAATCCTTCCTCTTTCAACCGTGCCAATTCATCCCGCGGATTTTCTACTTGCCACAGACGGTCGTATAAGCGAACTTCTGCAGGCAGGCAGTGTGCGCAACTTACCCAATGCAAGGTTCCTTTTACTTTCCGGTTACTGTCAGGCATGCCACTACGGGTGTTCGGATCGTATTCACAATAAACTTCAACTACATTTCCTGCTTCGTCCTTCTTGCATCCAGTACATTTGACGATATAAGCATTCTTCAAACGTACCTCTTGTCCTGGAGTCATACGGAAGAATTTCTTCGGTGCGTCTTCCATAAAGTCTTCCCGTTCCATCCATAACTCGCGACTGAATTCAATGATATGGCTGCCTGCTGTTTCGTCTTCCGGGTTGTTAATGGCTTCCATCTCTTCTACTTTTCCTTCAGGATAGTTGGTAATGATAAGTTTTACCGGATCCAATACAGCAGAAACACGGGTAGCACGAACATTCAGATCTTCACGAACAGCGCTCTCCAATAAAGAGAATTCATTCAATGCATCATAAGTTGTATAACCGATCTTGTCGATAAATTTACGGATTGACTCCGGAGAATAACCACGACGGCGGAATCCGCAAAGTGTCGGCATACGGGGATCATCCCAGCCGTTTACTAATCCTTCTTTTACCAGTGTAAGCAAATTGCGCTTACTCATTAAGGTATAATTCAGGTTCAGCTTGTTAAATTCTGTCTGGCGCGGACGATTGTCATCCAAATCTTTTCCTTCCTTCAGCCAGTCGATGAACAAGTCATACAGCGGACGGTGAGGAACAAACTCGAGTGTACATAAAGAGTGAGTTACGCCTTCGAAGTAATCACTTTGTCCGTGTGCGAAATCGTACATCGGATAAACCTTCCAATGAGTTCCAGTCCGGTGATGCGGCGTTTTCAGGATACGGTAAATGATCGGATCGCGGAAGTGCATGTTGCTGTTTGCCATATCGATTTTGGCACGCAAAGTCATGCTTCCTTCCTCAAATTCTCCGGCGTTCATGCGCTGGAACAAATCCAGGCTTTCTTCAATCGGACGATTTCTGTAAGGACTTTCCACACCCGGTTGAGTGGGTGTTCCCTTTTGCTGGGCGATCAGCTCCGAGCTTTGTTCATCAACATATGCTTTTCCTTCCTTGATTAATTGGATGGCAAAATCATACAGTTGTTGGAAATAATCGGAAGCATAATATATGTTATTCCAGTGGAAGCCTAACCATTCGATGTCTTCCTTGATAGAATCGATGTATTCTACATCTTCTTTAACCGGATTAGTATCGTCGAAGCGCAGGTTACATATGCCGTTATGACGTTCAGCGATACCGAAGTCCAGGCAGATGGCTTTGGCATGACCAATATGAAGGTATCCATTTGGCTCCGGCGGGAAACGGGTCTGAACTCGTCCGCCATTCTTACCTTCTGCCAAATCTTTCTCTACGATTGCTTCAATGAAGTTTAAGTTCTTCTTACTCTCAACTTCGTTAGTGTTGATCTCGCTCATATATAAATATTATTTCTTTTCTGACGTGACAAAGGTAATGATTTCTATCTGAATTGAATTCATTTCAATACAGAAATCAGTCGGCTATCCTTGATTCTACTGGACAGATTTTTTGTTCCTGCTAAAATGTATAGGAAAAATACAACCCGCCACCTTGTTCATTCAATACTGGGGAAAGAAGGAGTTTTCGGTCTCTTCTCAAATTGATTTTCTCAGCAATAGCATTGCGGATTGGAAAATAAATCAGGTAGGAAAGTTCGGCCGCAAGGATTCCATATCCTGCACCCGCTATTACGTCGGCTACCCAATGCCGGTTGTTATAGATGCGTGAACCTGCAACGAACAGACCGAGAGCATATCCTGAATAAGCCAGCCATGGGTTTGAGTCTTTGAACTCTTTGTAAGCAATGTGAGCTCCTAAGAAAGCATTGGCCGTATGCCCCGATGGAAAAGAATATTTTCCACCATCCGGCCGTCGTTCATTAACCAGATATTTCGTACCGCGAGTGAGTCCGGCATTGATGATTTCTCCTAATCCGACCAGACACAGCTGATCGATCCAACTGTGCTTTTCTTTGCCCATCAAATCACAGATGAAAACCCAGCCGAGCATGCCCCATTCCATATAATCATCGATATGAATCTGGTTGACGGAGTCTTTCCGGTGAATCAAGTGGAAGTCGTTCATCCCGTCAATCGCTGTTCCAACAGCGCCAACAGCTATCAGGGAAGCTGGTAGAATCAACGATTTGGGTTGGAACTTATATTCTGCAATCGATATATGATGTGCGGGCAAACTATCGGTTTCCGTCTGGGCAGAAACCGGTTCCATAATAGAACATAGAATTACCAGTAAACAGATGATATGTTTCATTATTATTCTGTCCGTAAGTCGAAGTCTTTTCTGAGCTTATCAATCAGCGGATTGATTTCCAGCATGTGTTGATATTTTTCGGCACTGGTATAAGCCAGATGTTTCTCGTTTGATTCCATAATGCGTACACGCATTTGAATATGCGTATTCTGAAGTTTCTGGCGGAGTACAGCCAGAATGTCAATCGCATTGTTAATTAATTCTTCCTGCATGCCCGGATTATGAACGCCGACTTCGAAATAAAAGTTATTCAGTAATTGAGGTTTACTGTTACTCATGATATTCTTCAAGTAGACTTTCTTCTCTATTGTATTGGCGTATTCGTCCCATGCCTTTTGTAACTGTTCCTGACTGAAATTCGTTCGTAAATCAGTGGCAGAGGTTTGTACTGTCTGTCCTTGCGGATTTTGCTGTTGCACTTTAGGATGTGCTATTTCTTTCAGGGAAGTTCCCATAGGCGGACGTCCTGGACGTTTTCCTGAAGTGGAAACATTTGTTTCTGGAATAGACACATGAATATGGGCCGGCGGTTCCTGAACCGTAACGACTTGTTGCTGGGTATTCGGAATTTTGCCAGTTGATGTGGCCGGTTGAGCTGGTGTCTGTTCGGGCGTATTAATTGGCTCTAATTGGACTTTTTTTTTATCGTCTGCTGCTGGAAGACTCAATTGGCAAAGCTGGATCAGCATTAATTCGACAAGCAGCCGTTTGTTTCGGCTGGTTCGGTAATTCTGATCGCATGTATTTGCCAACTCGATGGCCTTGAACAGAAATGTTTCCGGACAGCGTTGGGCCATTTCTTTGTAGTGTTCACGAATTGAGGCTCCAACCTCAAACAGAACGAGTGTAGCCGGATCTTTGCAGACCAATAAATCCCGAAAATGACTGGCCAGTCCGGTAACAATGTTTTGGGCATCAAATCCTTTGTTGATTATTTCATTCAATAATAGGAGTGAAGCCCGGATGTTCCCATTTAAAATCAAATCGGTCATTCGGAAGTAATAGTCATAATCAAGAACATTCAAATTCTGGATAACGGCCTGATACGTAATGTTTCCGTTTGTATAACTTGCTACCTGATCGAATATAGAAAGGGCGTCACGCATACCACCATCAGCTTTCTGGGCAATAACATTAAGAGCTTCCGGTTCTGCCTGAATGCCTTCTTTTGAAGCTACGTATTCCAGATGTTCTACCATATCGGCAATGGAAATACGATTAAAGTTATAGGTCTGGCACCGGGAAAGAATGGTTGGAAGCACTTTATGTCTTTCTGTTGTTGCCAGAATGAACAAGGCATGATGGGGCGGTTCTTCCAATGTCTTTAAGAATGCATTGAAAGCTGCCGGACTAAGCATGTGTACCTCATCAATGATGAAAACTTTATATTTTCCAATAGCAGGCGGGATACGAACCTGGTCTATCAATGAACGAATATCATCAACGGAGTTGTTGGATGCCGCATCCAGTTCATGGATATTCAGAGAACGCTGTTCATTGAATGCCTGACATGATTCGCAGGCATTACAGGCTTCCCCATCGGCCGTCGGATGCATACAGTTGATTGTCTTGGCAAAGATTCGGGCGCACGAAGTTTTACCGACGCCTCTTGGTCCGCAAAACAGATAGGCATGAGCCAATTTCTGATTCTGGATCGCATTCTTTAGGGTCGTCGTCAACGCCTTTTGTCCGACCACATCTTTAAATGTACTCGGACGGTATTTTCTTGCCGATACAATATAATTATCCATACGTTTCCGTGCCTCTTTTTTTGATGGTCGAACAAAGATAGTAGAAAAAAAGCCTGCCCGAAAACTTCCGGCAGACTTTTTCTTTCTCAACCTATGCGATCCGAATATTGATACCTGATAATAGGAGAGATATTTTTATTTCAATCCCCGATTCTTCAGTAAGGGTTCTGTTCCGGGTTCTTTCCCACGGAAGTTCTTGTACATATCCATCGCATCGTCAATACCGCCTGGGGTTAATATATACTTGCGGAATTTACCAGCTACTTCCTGATTGAATATATCTCCTGTTTCTTTATAAGCTTCATAAGCATCTGCATCCAGTACTTCTGCCCAAATATAGCTATAGTAACCGGCTGTATATCCACCGCCCATGGTATGATTGAAATAAGTTGTACGGTAACGTGATGGGATTTGTTTTAACAATCCGCGTTTACCCAATGTCTCTTCTTCAAACTTCATGACATCCATGTCTGCTGGTATCTCTGTCAAAACATGATAATCCATATCCAGCAGTGAGGCGGCTAAATATTCGGTTGTAGCAAAACCCTGACCATATTTACCGCTCTTGTCAAGCTTTTCTATCAAATCTGCAGGAATAACCTCTCCTGTTTGATAATGTTTGGCATAAACTTTCAGGACTTCTGGTTCAAATACCCAGTGCTCCATTATTTGTGAAGGCAATTCAACAAAGTCGCGAGGAACACCCGAAACTCCATAGTAATGTACATCTTTGAACAGGTTATTCAGCGCATGTCCGAATTCGTGGAAAAGAGTTGATGCTTCATCTGCACTCAACAAGGCCGGTTGGCCGGCTGCCGGCTGTGTGAAATTACAAACGATGGTAACAACCGGTCCCTGACGTTTGCCGTCTACATATGTTTGAGAACGGTAGGTTCCACACCAAGCTCCGCCTCGTTTGCTGGCACGGGGGAAAAAGTCCATGTACAAAACTCCCAAATGTGTACCATCCTTGTCTTTACATTCGAAAGCCAAGGCATCAGGATGTGGAAGAGGAATGTCTTTCAGTTCTGTAAAGGTAATGCCATATAGTTTGTTGGCTACATAAAAAGCTCCTTCTCGAACTTGATTGAGAGGCAGATACGGACGGATCTGGTTCTCATCCAAATCAAACTTAGCCTTTTTCGCCTTCTCGAAATAATAGCGCCAATCCCAGCCTTCAGCCTCAAAAGATTGTCCTTCTTTCTTAATTTCAGCCTGTATATCTGCCAACTCTTCCTTGGCTTTTGCCAGAGCCGGAGTCCATACTTCATCTAACAGCTTATAGACATTTTCAGGAGTCTTTGCCATGCGGTCTTCCAGAACGAAAGATGCATAGTTCTTGTATCCCATTAATTTCGCTTTTTCCAGTCTTTTTTCAATCAGCTGTCGAACAACCTCTTTGTTATCTGCGTCATTATTATTGTTTCCCCGGTTGATATATCCGTTGAATATCTTTTCGCGCAGAGAGCGGTTGTCGGCGTATTGCAGAAATGGCATGACGCTGGGATTATGCAGTGTAAAGATCCATTTACCTTCCTGGCCGGCTGCTTTAGCTGTTTCGGCAGCATTGGCAATTAGGCTGGCTGGTAATCCGGACAAGTCTTCTTCCTTATCAATGATTAATTGGAAATCATTTGTCTCTTTCAGCATATTTTGTCCGAAAGTGAGTTGCAGCATAGCAATTTCACTGTTCAGTTCACGCAGCTTGGCTTGCTTTTCTTCATCTAGATTGGCACCACTTCTAACGAAATCTTTATACGTTTCTTCCAGCAGTTTTTCTTGTTCCTTATTCAGGCCCATCTGGTCTTTATTCTCATAAACCTGTTTTACCCGTTCAAACAATTTCGGATTCAAACTAATGTCGTCTTCATGTTTTGAGAGCATCGGGGATAACTGTTTACTCAGTTCTTGCATCTCATCGGAAGTATTGGCACTGTTCTGTCCGTAGAATACAGCACTCACTTTACGTAAAAGCTTTCCACTCTGGTCTAAAGCGACAATGGTATTCTCGAAGTCCGGAACTGACTTCTGGTTGACAATGGCATCAATTTCCTGGGCTTGTTCTTGTATGCCTTTCTCGAAAGCAGGCAGATAATGTTCAATCTTGATCTGATCGAACGGAGGAACACCAAACGGAGTGGTATATTCTGTAAAGAAAGGATTACCCGCTTCCGTCTTCTGGTCTTTTGGAGCATTACATGCCGTTAATGCAAAAGCAGCTCCTGCGATTAGTACTAATTTATTCATTGGGATTAATATTTTTTAATTTGCTTGTAAAGATAAGAATTCCTTTTATTTTTTTCGCAAATCTTTTACCTTTGCGGAAAAGATTTTCTGGAGATGTCGAAACTTAAAGATTTTTACAATAAATATTTAGCTTGGATCAACAAGTATGTGCTGGTGACTATCGGTGTGTTTATCCTCATGTGTCTGGATAGTGATAGTAATTTGTACAAGCGATACATGTATGACGAGAAAATCAGAAGTTTAGAGAAAGAAATCAAGTTCTATCAGAAAGAAATTGAAGTAAACCGTAAGAAACTGGAAGATTTACATACCGATAAAGAAGGGTTGGAGCGTTTCGCCCGTGAGGAATATTTCATGAAACGTCCGAACGAAGATGTTTATATCATAAAGGAAAAATAAATGAATCCACGAATACGTACGTATGTGTTTAGTATATCAGCCTTGTTGCTCTTGGTTGGTGCGGTGTTGTATTTAACCCGATGGGTCGTTACACCCTATTTGTTTGCTGTCGGTTCGGCCGGTATAACGGTTTGTTATCTGACTGAGTCGGTCGTTGGGCTGGACTTCAGGCAGAAACGCTTACACCGTTTTAATGTTTTATCCGGACTACTGATGATTGCTGCTTCTGCCTTTATGTTTAAGGGAAAAATGGAGTGGGTTGTTCTGCTCGCCATTTCTGCTATTTTCCAGACCTATGCAGCCTTTATGAGTGGTAAAGGGAAAAAGTCCTGAACAGGGAACTTGCAACTATTTATTCCAGTTCTCGTTACTTTTGTTTTCGATTCTCGTTAGAATCCTTTTTGATTTTCGTTTATTTTATTCCCTTTGCCCTTTTATTGGGAGTAAGACAGAAAGTCTCAAATAAAATAAAAAGCCTGGATGGTTGTTTGCATACACCGGTCCAGGCTTATTTTATGGGAGTATTTGAAATTTATTCTTCAGTTTTAGGAGCTTCTTCTTCAGCAGCTTTATTTTCAGTTTCCTGTTGTTCCATCTTTACTTCGATGGGAGTAAAATCATTAATACCGCTGCTGATTAACAGATTATACCAGCTGATTAATTTCTTGATATCGCTAGGATAAACACGATCCCGGTCAAATTCAGGTAATACTTCAGCCATATAGGCACGTAATTCATCACCTTTGGCAGAAGTCGAAATAGACGCTTTTTCTCCGTTTTCCTTATTTTTGATGTTGGTCAATACTTCATGCAAAGGAACTTCTCCGTCATTTGTATAGATAGCGATATCGCCCAAAGAGATGACTTTATCTTTTGCGTATGCAGGAACTTTTTTCTTGTCTGTCAATGATTCAACGATCAGCATATTTTTCCCGTGAGAAACCAGTCTGAACAGGCCTGGACGTCCAGAAATAGACAAAATAGTCTTCAACATAATTGTTCGTTTTTTCTTATTTGGATTTGAGTTAATTTAAAATATCGCACAAAGGTAACATAACTACGGGAGATTATCGATATAATTGGTCTAAAAACTTTTCAACTTGCGGTATCAAAGCCTGTTTGCCATCATTTGTAATGGTATAATCTACCCACGACCTTTTTTCTTCATCGGAAATCTGGCTTTCAATTCGTTTTCGCAACGCTTCTTCACTTGAATGGTCTCGCTGCAGTGCCCGTTGGATGCGAATTTCGAGTGGTGCGTAAACGAGAAGACTGACATCAACTATTTTATTAAATCCAGATTCAAATAGAATGGCGGACTCAATGGCACAGCATTGATATGTGTTTTTTTGCTCACACCAGGCCAGGAAATGTCTGTTTACTTCCGGATGAATGATGTGATTGACTTGCTGGAGCAAGTCTTTATTTCCGAAGATAGCTTTTGCCAGCATGGTCTTGTTCAGACCGTTTGCATTGTAAATGTCTGGTCCGAAAAGATGAGTCAGCTGTTCTCTGATTAAAGGAGACGTGTTCGTCAGCTTCTTGCTTTCATCATCAGCAATATAAACCGGGATGCCATAAACCGACAAGAGTTGCGCAACAACCGACTTGCCACTTCCGATTCCTCCGGTAATTCCTATCTTAATCATTTGAAACTGGTATTTTGTTCTAACAAGAATTCTATTTTGGCCGGTGATACATGGCAATAACGGACCCAGTCCGGTTTTTTTGTAACCTGCACATCGATAGAGCCGGAGACATTTTCTTCCAGTTGGGCGTAAGGAACCTCTACTGTAAACATGTCTTCTGTTAATTCCTTGAATCGTGAAATCGGGATATTGCAGGCCACTTCAACGGCTTGTGGAAATGTTCTGATTTTATAATTCACCGGAACGCCCGTAACTGTTACAGGGATAGAGAGCATCTTTTCTGTGTATTCTTCAATAGGAATTGTCACGGAAACATTATTTGTCTCGAAATTTGTTCCTTCAATAGGTTCCAAAGCGACTACACGGGTAATACTCTTTTTCCCGTTTTTAATTTCCGTGTAGACCGTTTTTATTTCCTGAATCGTATCTAAAATGGAATCACTGGCATAAACGGTTACGCGAGAAGGAGAAATCTGTATATCAGAAGATACAAGGAATCCTTTTTCTGTCTGGATATTTCCCTGGAATACGATTGGGAATTCTTTGCTTTTTCTCATGCCGAACCGTAAAGTAATGGCTTGAGGTTCGATGCTGTAAAGGGTGGTCGTTGCCAGTACTTGTTTTTGTACTTCAGCCTCAATATACCTTTTGTCGACTGTAAACTTACCGCTTTCCTTGGAAAGTCCGGTCATATCAATTGTGATTGATCTGAATTTCTGGCCAATCGTATAGTTAAGCAAGGCGCTGCCTTTATCTTTGATGCGGATATTTATCGCCTGCGGAATTTTATTGGTAAAAATAATATCGTCCGGGACATTGGTATATCTGATAGGTATAGACATATCTGTCTCATATTCCTGCTGCAGGCTTTGTAGCAGCCAGAAACCAAAAGACAATAATACGAAGCAGAAAAAAATTAAAGCTTCTTTCCATCGTTGGCGATGCAAAAAAGCTTTAATGTCTGTCAAAACCGTATGACATGTCCGAACGATGTTCTTAAACCATGACATATATTTTAAATCGTTTAATTACTTTTGTTTTGCATCTTCAGAGGAAGCAAAAACAGATGTTTTGTCGATTTGAATATTTACACCGTTAGCGATTTCGATGACCATATATACATCACCGATTTCTTTGATCTTTCCATAAATACCACCTGCAGTAATTACTTTGTCTCCAACTTTCAAAGCTTCGCGTGCTTTCTGGATTTCTTTTTGTCTTTTTTGCTGAGGGCGGATCATGAAGAAATAAAAGATCGCCACGATGACAACCATCATGATAATACCTGACCATTGGGATTGGCCGGCTGCCGCCTGAAGTAAAATACTTAAGTTCATCATATTGTTTATTAGTTATACATTATCTTTTGTGCATTTGACGGACACAAATGTAATGATAAAATTTAATCTTTCAATAATCGCTTTTCATTTTTTAGTTCATTGACTATTGAATCTAATATTCCATTGATGAATGTTCCACTTTTGGGTGTGCTATAGTATTTAGCCATATCAATATATTCATTCAATGAAACGCTGGTAGGAATAGTAGGGAAGCTCATGATTTCGGCTAATGCGACCTGCATGATCAGCATGTCGATGTTGGCAATTCGCTCAGATTCCCAGTTATTCATATGTTTGCTGATGAGTTCGCGGTATTCTTTTCCTTTCAGGATGGCCTGGTGGAAAAGTTTTGTAGCAAATATTTTGTCATCTTTGTCTTTGAACATGGGCAGTAGTTTCTGCTTGCTTCCGGCTGATTCTTCGAACTTCTTGATAGTCTTAAGCACAAATGTTTCGATGATAGAGATATCATCGTTCCAGTAAATGCTTTTATCCTCTAAATATTCTTCGATATATTCGCTGCTGCAAATTAGCTTCTTGAAAATCTGACGCCAGAAATCGCGATCTGTTTCATAATTGTCAGTTTTATTGTCCAGGTAGTTTGCATAAATATCAGAAGCTAATATCATATCCAGTATCTGCTTAACGAAATCTTCATCATTGGCCCATGAAATACCTTGATCAGAAACATATTGGTTCAAAGCTTCATTGTCGGCCAACTGATGGATAAAGCGATTGTCGATCAAACGAGTATTGGGCGTTAAATCTTCTGGCGTCGGCATGAATTTGTGCTTGCGGATATCCAGATTTCTGCTGTGTAGACGTGTTACCTCCACCATCAGAAGAAGCAGGTAATGATATAGATCGTACGATTTTTGAAGACTGAACATGAGCTCGTTTTCGGCTACTTTTAGATCTCCATGTCCGTTTTGATAGTAAGAATACACTATCTGTAAGACTTTAATGCGGATTAAAATTCTGTTAATCATCGTTTGAAGGAACTACTTTGTGTTTAATATTTTTCAGTCTGCAAAGGTAGTGATTCTTTTTGTAATACTGTATCTAAAAGGTGTTCTTTCTACAAAATTGATTTTGGTGATTATTTTTTTAGGTTAAAATGATTGAAGATTAGAAAAAAATGCGCATATTTACACCCTAATAAATTAAGTGTAGTAAGCTCAACGAAGAAAACAAGTTGATATGCGGACGTGGTAGAGATGACTTAAAAAAGTTGGCTTCTGTTTTATTGGAGTGGTAAGTTCTTTATTGTTCCGTTTGCAGGATGCTTGTTGTATACTGAAGTAGTGGTTTGCAAGACATAATTAATAAAGAAAGAAGGAAAAATAATTTAAAAGTTATGCCATGGAAGAAGGAAAGAAGAAAAACATTGTTGAGGGTGGCGATAAAGAAATTCTGTATTCGAAAGCCATAAAGGCAGGTAAGCGCATTTATTACCTGGACGTAAAGAAGAATTTGAAAGAGGATTTGTTTTTGGCTATAACTGAAAGTAAGAAAGTACAAGCTAAGGACAGTTCTGCTGTTACTTTTGAGAAACATAAAATTTTTCTTTACCGTGAAGATTTTGATAAGTTTGTCGACGGTTTAATGGATGTAATCGGTTATGTGAAATCTCATAAAGGAGAAGCAAGCCGTCCGGAAGAGGCTGCTCCGAAAAGTGAGGATACTGCTGCGGAGCCGGATTCTGATATTAAACTGGATATCCACTTTGATGCAGAATAGACTTTTATTGACTCAACTTTGATCGCCAAAAAAATAGGATGTCTGATTTCAGACATCCTATTTTCATTTAAGCACATATCCTTTTGTTATATGCTTATTTGTTTTGCGGAATTAAGCACCCGGATGGATAGCTTCTGTCGGACAAGCTTCTGCACATGTTCCACATTCTGTACACATATCAGGATTGATACTGTACTTGTCACCTTCAGAAATTGCTCCTACCGGACATTCGTCGATACAAGTTCCGCAAGCAATACAATCGTCACTAATTACGTAAGCCATATTCTTAAACGTTTAAATGTTAACTATTAGTCGTGCAAATGTAGAATATTATTCGGATTAAAAAAATAGCTGGGGCTATATTTTTTTATATTTTCCCTTTGTTTGCAATAAAAACAATGTATCTTCGTTATATAAAAAAACAGGAAAATTGAGACGTTTTATAGTTATAGTAAGTGCACTCTGCTGCTTTTCTGCAGTCGTTTGGGGACAACGTGAAAAGGTAAAGAATCAGCCTTATGTGGATAATAAGCTGTTTCACTTAGGATTTCATGTAGGAATCCATGCTCAGGATATGTTGCTGACTCATACGGGAGCTTCGACCAATGGTGAGACTTGGTTTGCTGAGATCCCGACTTATTCTCCGGGTTTCAGCGTTGGTGTTATCGGAGATATGTTTTTGAATCCTTATTTTAATCTGCGTTTTATTCCAACGATTAACTTTGGTGACAAGCGTTTCGTCTTTCGGGAGCAGGAGACAGGCGAAGAATTCCGGACATCGGTCCGATCAAGTTATCTGACTTTGCCGTTAAGTGTGAAGTATTCTGCTTTTCGTCTGAATAATTGTCGTCCTTATCTGACTGCCGGTGTCTATGGCGCTATGGACTTAGGCCGTAAAAGAGGAAATCCTTTATATTTAAAAGGGTTTGATTACGGATTGGAGTTTGGTATCGGGTGTAATATCTATCTGCCTTTTTTCCGTTTGTGCCCGGAACTGAAGTTTAGCTTTGGTCTGCCGAATCTGCTGGTCAAGGACCGCCCGGATTTGGAAGGACAGGAAACAATCAAATATACCGAGGCTCTTTCAAAAGCTACTTCCCGTATGGTTACGCTGACCTTTAATTTCGAATAATCAATTCAAGGTAAATATAAGCGGCAGGCACTGCCATCAGCACGCTGTCAAAGCGGTCGAGAATTCCGCCATGACCTGGCAGAATATTGCCTGAATCTTTAACGCCCAATGTTCGTTTTAATAGCGATTCTGTCAAATCTCCCCAAGTGGCAAAAACGACAATCACCGCTGCCAATCCTAACCATTGAAGTCGGTTTAATTCGGGTGCATACCAAGCAAATCCCTGTGAGGCCAGCAAAACAATAATCAGGCCGCCCCAAAAACCTTCCCATGACTTTTTCGGTGAAATCCGTTCGAATAATTTTCTCTTCCCGATTTGGGAGCCGACTAAGAAGGCTCCGGTGTCGTTCAGCCAGACAAATATGAAAACAGCCAGGATGTATAAAGGCTTGTACTGGATTTCACCGGTGAATGAGTCGGTATGAATCGCCAGGAAGTTCAGAAGGGAAAAAGAACCGGCGCAATAGATTTGAGCCAACAGCGTGAAGGCCCAGTTATTGATCGGATTGGGCGCTTTGGTATAAAGCTCACTGATCAGTGTGTACATGATAAACAAAATATACGGCAGAAATATAGTCTCTCCACCGAATCCTATGGATTGCATGAAACAGGCAAAGAATAAATACATACCACCGGCCGTACTGATTAACCGACGTAGTGTTGCGTTTTCATAATGCTTCAGTAGTCCGTAGAATTCCCACAAAGCCAATCCCGTGATGATACAAAACAAGATGGCGTATGAATATACATTATATAAGATGGCTCCCAGTAATATACCAACAAAGATAATCCCAGTAAGCGTCCGTTTGATGAAATTGTTCAAAATGTTTCCCTTTTTATGATTGATATGCAAAGATAGGCATATAAACGAAACGTGAAAGAAAAAATCCCTGTTTAATTCGACCGAATCAAACAGGGATTATCTGTATTAGTTTACTTTTTTATGACTTGTCATCTTCCGTTTTGGGAGCTTCTTCACCTGTTTCTGGAGCAGGTGTCTGCTCTTTCGGATTATTCTTGTCATTTTTGTCGTCTTTATTCTCTTTTTCGAGAATTTCTTCTGAGCGGGAAGCCCACGGGCGTTTACCGAAAATATGTTCTACATCTTCTCTGTAGATCACTTCGCGCTCCAGCAAGACATTGGCCAGTTGGTTATGTCCTTCCGTATTTTCGGCTAAGATCTTCTTCGCACGTTCATATTGTTCGGAGATGATCTTCTGAACTTCTTCGTCGATGATGCGGGCCGTACTTTCACTATACGGTTTGGTAAATCCCCATTCCTGACCACTTGAGTCGTAGTAGTTGATGTTAGGCAACTTGTCGCTCATACCATAATAAACGACCATCGCGTAGGCTTGTTTGGTAACGCGTTCCAAATCGTTGCTCGCTCCGTTGGAAATCTGACCGGAATAAAGTTCTTCGGCAGCACGTCCGCCCAGTGTTGAACACATTTCGTCGAGCATTTCCTCGCGGGTTGTAATCGGACGTTCTTCGGGCAGATACCAGGCGGCACCTAACGCTTTTCCACGAGGTACGATGGTTACTTTTACCAGCGGATTGGCATGTTCCAGTTTCCAGCTGATAGTCGCATGACCGGCTTCGTGGATGGCAATCCGTTTCCGTTCCGTCTCAGTCATAACCGTTGTCCGTTTTTCCAGACCACCGACGATTCGGTCGACAGCATTCATGAAGTCTTCTTTCTGAACAAACTTCTTGTTGTTGCGGGCAGCAATCAATGCAGCTTCATTACATACATTCGCAATGTCGGCACCCGAGAATCCCGGTGTTTGTCGAGCCAGGAGTTCGGCATCAACACTGTCGTCAATCTTGATCGGACGCAGATGAACGCCGAATATTTCCTTTCGTTCGTTCAAATCCGGCAATTCAACATGAATCTGACGGTCAAAACGTCCGGCACGCAATAAGGCTTTATCCAGAATGTCGGCTCGGTTGGTTGCCGCTAAGATAATCACACCACTGTTTGAACCGAAACCATCCATTTCTGTCAGCAACTGGTTCAATGTATTTTCGCGTTCGTCATTGCTGTTCATATTGGCGTTTTTGCCACGCGCACGACCAACGGCATCAATTTCGTCGATAAACACGATACAAGGTGCTTTTTCCTTGGCCTGACGGAACAGGTCGCGTACACGAGATGCTCCGACACCTACGAACATTTCCACGAAATCGGAACCGGACAAAGAGAAGAACGGAACATTGGCTTCGCCGGCAACAGCTTTGGCCAATAAGGTCTTACCGGTTCCCGGAGGTCCTACCAACAAAGCTCCCTTCGGAATTTTACCTCCCAACTCCGTATATTTGGAAGGATTCTTCAGAAATGAAACGATTTCTTCTACTTCCTGCTTGGCTCCGGCCAAACCGGCAACATCCTTGAAAGTAACCTTCGGGTTGTTGTCTTTATCGAACAACTGGGCTTTCGCCTTTCCTACACTGAAAACACCACCGGGTCCGCCGCCGGCACCGCCAGACATCCTTCTCATCAGGAAGATCCAGACCAGCACAAAGAGGATGATCGGTCCGAACGAGATAAGAAAACTCCACATCGTGTCGTCGCCTTCTTCGAAGCTGACCTGCGTATCGATTTTGTTTTCGGAGACAGCATTGTCATAGAAGTCGGAGAATTTATCGGCCGACGGGATCTTGATGTATACTTTGGGAGACAGGCTGTCGCTCATCTTTTCTCCCGGGAAGATGACCCCTATCTTGTCACTCTTGACGGTAGCTTCCACAACATTCTTCTTGTTGTAGACAACCATCTTGTCGAATACGTTTTCCTTGGCCAACTTCTGGAATTCCGTCCAGCCTATTTCTTTAGTGCCGGCCGAATCGTTGGTCATGTATAACGCAGCCAACAACAACAGAATGATGCCATACATCCAATAAAAATTGAAGCGGAACATCTTTTGTTTGTTGTCTTTGGGTTTATTCGGATTCATTCTATTGTTTTCCATATTTTATGATTGTAATGCAAATTCAAAGTTAGTCCAAATTGGGGATTGCTGTTGCCTTGGCGTCTTCCCACAGGGTATCCAGATTATAGAACTTGCGTTTTTCTGGCAAAAAGATATGAACCATGACGGTTCCATAATCCATACCAATCCATTCCGCACGTTGTTCTCCGTCGATCGACAGTGTTTTTTCTCCGGCTTCACGGCGGGCAAAGTCCCATACAGAATCACATAACGCAGATACTTGCGACGGAGAGTTTCCTTCTCCGATAACCATATACTGGCAAATAGCTCCTTCTATCGGGCTTAAGTCAACTACAACAATATTTTTCCCCTTCTTTTCTTGCAGACCTTTTACAATGGCCTGTACTAAAACTTGTGTTTGATCCATTCTTATCTTACTAAAATTCTAATTTCCAAAGTTGCAAAGATACTTGGAATAAATTTATTTCAAGCATCTTGTCAAGTAAATTCTTTCTCTCTATTCATATTTCTTTACAAAAACAAGTAGAATGCCCAAAAAGTTCACTCTTTTGTGTCATTTCAACTTCTATGGAAGAATTTTTGTATTTCTGCTGGAATTTAAATCTGCATGTCATTATATCTTTATCGTTCCACCCTTGTGGAATGATCGTTTCACCTACGTGGAACGATCGTATCACAACTGTGGAACGATCGTATCACCCGGGTGAAACGATAAAAATGTAGTTGCCTTTCAATCTGTTTTATGAGTAAGAATGAGTTTGTTATCATGAAATGAAGCGTCTTTTTCGGTAGATTTGAAGTGAAATGGAGGTATTTAGAAGAAAAAAATAAAGAAAAAATGGATTTTTATTTGGTGGTTCGGTAAAAATGCCTACCTTTGCACCGCAAACGAGAAAGTTGTGGTTGATACAACGTACGACATTGTTCTATGGTGTAATGGTAGCACAACAGATTCTGGTCCTGTTTGTCCAGGTTCGAATCCTGGTAGAACAACTTTTTCGGATGTGATATAATTATTTACTTTCTTTACATTGTTCTATGGTGTAATGGTAGCACAACAGATTCTGGTCCTGTTTGTCCAAGTTCGAATCTTGGTAGAACAACGAAAAGCTTCCTTGAAAAAGGAGGCTTTTTTTATGTTTGCTGGTATTCATAATTTACTTACTTTTGTAAAGTAGAATATTTCGTTAGCAAACAAATAGAGAGAATATACATATGCCTTTAAACTTACAGAAGAATCTTCCGGCAATTGAACTGCTGAAGAAAGAACATATATTTGTAATGGATGCCTTGCGGGCATCGTCGCAGGACATCCGTCCGTTGCGGGTCGTAGTGTTGAATTTGATGCCTCTGAAAGTGACCACCGAAACTGATCTGGTCCGTTTGTTGAGCAATACACCGCTTCAGGTAGAAATGGATCTGATGAAAATCAAAGGTCATACTCCCAAGAATACACCCATCGAACACATGCGTGAGTTTTATAAAGACTTCGACGCCATGAAGGATTCCTATTACGACGGGATGATTGTTACGGGAGCTCCGGTAGAGCAGATGCCTTTTGAAGAAGTGACTTACTGGGATGAGATTACTGAGATATTTGACTGGGCGCGGACGCATGTAACATCTACCTTGTATATTTGCTGGGCAGCCCAGGCCGGACTGTATCATTTTTATGGTATCCCGAAATATGATTTGCCGTCTAAAATGTTCGGTGTCTTCCGTCATACCTTGCGGGAACCTTTTGTCCCGATCTTCAGAGGATTTGATGATGAATTCTATGTGCCGCACAGCCGTCATACGGAAGTCCGCCGGGAAGATATACTGAAAGTACCCGAACTTACTTTGCTTTCGGAAAGCGAAGAATCGGGTGTATATATGGTGATGGCACGCGGTGGCCGCGAATTCTTTATCACGGGCCATTCCGAGTATTCGCCTTATACATTAAATGATGAATATATACGCGATTTGAAAAAAGGTCTGCCTATCACAGTGCCTAAGAATTATTACCGGAATGACGATCCGGCACAAGGACCGGTAGTACGCTGGCGCGGACATGCCAATTTGTTGTTTACGAACTGGCTGAATTATTATGTCTATCAGTCTACTCCTTTCCATAGTGAAGATATTCGTCTGTTGGGCGAGTTGCAATAAAAAGAAACAAAGCAGATATGGTGAAAAAGATCGAGTTATTGTCGCCGGCAAAAGACCTGACTTGTGGGTTGGAAGCGATACGCCATGGAGCCGATGCTGTTTATATCGGGGCTCCTAAGTTTGGAGCGAGGGCAGCAGCCGGAAATACCTTGGAAGATATCCGGCAATTGTGTGATTTTGCACACATTTATGATGTCAGGATATATGTAACCCTGAATACGGTCTTGAAAGAAGAAGAACTGGAAGAGGCCCGACGTCTGGCCTGGCAGTTGTATGATGCCGGGGTCGATGCGCTGATTGTTCAGGACATGGCGCTGATGCAGATGGATCTTCCTCCGATTCCTTTGCATGCCAGTACGCAGACGGATAACCGGACGGTAGAAAAAGTCCGTTTTCTGCAGAATGTGGGCTTTACACAAGTGGTGCTGGCCCGCGAGCTGACGTTGAAAGAAATCCGGAAGATTGCCTCAGAAACAGATGTGGCCCTCGAAGCTTTCGTACATGGAGCTTTGTGCGTTAGTTATAGCGGTCAGTGTTATCTGAGTGCCGCTTTATCGGGACGAAGTGCAAACCGGGGTGAATGTGCTCAGTATTGCCGTTTGCCCTATACGATGGTCGACGCCGACGGAAAAGTGATTGCTTCGCAGAAACACCTGCTTTCGTTGCGGGACATGAACCGTTCGGATGATCTGGAAGCGATGATGGACGCCGGTATTACCTCTTTCAAGATAGAAGGGCGCTTGAAAGATGTGTCGTATGTAAAGAACGTGACGGCCTGGTACCGGAAAAAGTTGGACGAGATTCTGGATCGTCGTCCGGAATACGTACGGGCGTCGGTGGGCGAGAGCCGTTTTTCGTTTACGCCTCAGGTAGCCAAGAGCTTTAACCGGGGTTTTACTCCTTTTTATTTATACGGAAGAAATGCTGATGTGACAGCTTTTGATACACCAAAATCACAGGGTGAGTGGGTTGGAACCGTAAAGGAAATACGGGGAAACAGCTTTACGGTGGCAGGCCTGACTCCGTTGAACAACGGAGATGGTCTGGCATTCTTCAATCAGCGTGGTGAGTTGGAGGGCTTTCGGGTAAATAAGGTAGAAGCGAATCGGGTTTATCCGCAAATGATGCCCGATGGGTTGCGACCGAAAATGAAGTTGTATAGAAATTATGACCAGCAGTTCGAGAAATTGCTCTCAAAGCCTTCAGCCGACCGGAAAATACCGGTGCGTATCTCTTTCGATGAGCATCCGGAAGGATTTTCGGTAGAAATGGAAGATGAAACGGGGGCACGTGTGACGATTGTCCGTCCGTATGAAAAGATTCCGGCACAGAAAGACCAGACAGAAAATATTTGTACGCAGTTGTCTAAGTTAGGAAATACCCCTTTTGAATGGGGTGCTGTGAAAGTGAACATGAGTCAGCCCTGGTTTGTTCCGTCTTCTTTGCTGGCGGATATGCGTCGGGAGGTAGTGGAAAAGCTTTTATCGTGCCGGAAGATGCGTTATCGGAGAGAACTGGTACAGAAGAAACCGACGACATCCGTCGCCTTCCCGGAAAAACAACTGACATACTTAGGGAATGTAGCCAATTCGGAGGCACGCCGGTTCTATGTAGAACATGGTGTGGAATCAGTCGAACCAGCTTTTGAAGTAAAACCCTTGGCGGATGTACCGTTGATGTTTACCAAACATTGTTTGCGGTATAGTATGGGCTGGTGTCCGACTTATCAGCACGGGAAATCGCCTTATAAGGAACCTTATTTTCTGTTATATAAAGAACAGCGGCTTCGCTTGAAGTTTGACTGTAAACATTGTCAGATGTTAGTATTGAATGAATCTAATAAATAAGTAAGAATATGAAGAAAATTTTAGCACTGTTTTCCTTGTTGTTTGTCATGGCGGCCTGTGGTCAGGAACAACTGGAAGAAGGGAAACCGGTTTATGTCACGGTTTCGACCAATATGGGAGATGTAACTGTAATGCTTTACGATGACACGCCTTTGCATCGGGATAATTTCATTAAGTTATGTCAGGAGAATGCTTACGAAGGCGTGTTGTTCCATCGGGTTATCAAGGATTTTGTGGTACAAGGTGGCGATCCTAACAGTAAAGCTCACGAACCGGGTGTCTTGTATGGCGATGGTGGTGGCGGTTATACAGTACCTGCCGAAATATTACCCAACCATTTCAATAAGCGTGGCGCTTTGATTGATGCGAAAGATGGAGACGATGTGAACCCAGAACGGGAATCTGCCGGAACCCAGTTCTGCTTTATCCAGGGGAAAGTCTGGAACGACGAGGAATTGGATGGAATAGAAGAACGCATCAACAATACACGCCGGAACTGGCTGTATTATGTTTTCCAGAGTCGTCTGAAAAAGCAGCATCCGGAATTAGCAGACGAAGCTCATGCGGATGAATTGCATATGCAGGCATCTTTATTACTCGAAGATACGCTGGCTCAGTTAAAACCGTTAGTAATCCCTGAAGAACATCGCCAGGTTTATCGGACAGTCGGCGGTTCTCCTCATTTGGACGGTTCGGTTTCTATCTTCGGTGAAGTAGTAGAAGGTTTTGATATTGTAGAAAAGATTTCATTAGTTGAAACGGATAAAAATGATCGTCCACTGCAGGATGTGATTATTCTGAAGACAAAAGTATTTCAGAAATAAGTTGTCAATATGTGAAAATCTATTGCAATACTATGTTGTAAAACATGTATTTGTTAATTCATATTAATCTGAATCATTTTTCCAAATAAAAACTTGTGTTGTTTAGCATGAAGCTATACATTTGCACTGTGTTTTTCATGGTATTAGATTTAAGGTTAACAATGGAGATTGGTTGTCGTGATGACAACCTTTTTCTTTTTTAATACGTACCTTTGTAAAGTTGCTTATCGAAATAAAATAAGACTATGAATTTTGAACTTTCATCTCCTTTTAAACCCACCGGTGATCAGCCGGAAGCCATTGCTGCTTTGTCCGAAGGATTAAAGAGTGGGGTTCCTTATCAGACATTATTGGGTGTGACGGGTTCTGGTAAGACGTTTACGATTGCGAACGTCATTAAGGAAGTACAGAAACCGACGCTTATCCTCAGTCATAATAAAACATTGGCGGCTCAGTTGTATAGTGAGTTTAAGGCCTTCTTTCCGAATAATGCAGTTGAATATTTTGTTTCGTATTACGATTATTACCAGCCGGAGGCTTATTTGCCTTCTACGGATACCTATATCGAGAAAGATTTAGCTATTAATGATGAAATTGATAAGCTCCGGTTGCGAGCAACGGCGTCTCTGTTGTCCGGAAGACGGGATGTGATTGTGGTTTCTTCCGTCTCTTGCCTGTATGGTATGGCTGATCCGCGCGCCTTTGCCGAGAAGGTTACGCATATTGAGCGAGGAATGCAGATTGACCGTGATGAATTATTGCGCCGGTTTGTAGCAGCTCTTTATATCAACAATAAGTTAGAGTTCAAGAGTGGATGTTTCCGTGTGAATGGTGATACGGTAGATATATTCCCGGCCATTGAAACATTCGATGGCGTTGCTTACCGGATTGAGTTCTGGGGCGATGAGATTGACCGTATTTCGTCGTTCGATCCGATGACCGGACAGGAGATAGATGAACAGGACGAACTGAATATTTATCCGACAAATCTTTTCGTAACGACACAGGAGCGTATTAATCAGGCGATTGGTCAGATTGATGTGGATTTGGGTACGCAGGTGGAATATCTGAAAAGTATAGGAAAGCCTTATGAGGCTAAGCGTCTTTATGAACGGGTGACATATGATCTGGAGATGATCCGGGAATTGGGGCATTGTTCGGGTATCGAGAATTATTCCCGGTATTTCGACGGACGGCAAGCTGGCGAACGTCCTTTCTGTCTGTTGGATTATTTTCCGAAAGACTTTCTGCTGGTCGTAGATGAAAGCCACGTGACGATTCCACAGATTCGAGCCATGTATGGTGGTGATTATGCCCGTAAGAAGAATCTGGTGGATTATGGTTTCCGATTACCGGCTGCGATGGATAACCGTCCGTTGACGTTTGATGAGTTTGAATCCCTGACACCGTGTGCGATTTATGTGAGTGCGACTCCGGCTGACTATGAACTGGAAAAGAGTGAAGGTATCGTTGTCGATCAGGTAATTCGTCCGACTGGATTGTTGGATCCTGTTATCGAAGTGCGGCCGACCTTGAATCAGATAGATGATCTGATGGAAGAGATCGCCCAGCGGTCGGCTGTGGATGAACGAATCCTGGTAACAACATTGACGAAGCGTATGGCTGAAGAGCTGACGACTTATATGACACGTATGGGCGTCCGTTGTAATTATATCCATAGCGATGTCGATACATTGGAACGGGTACAGATTATGGACGACCTGCGGAAGGGCTTGTTCGACGTGTTGATTGGTGTCAATCTGCTGCGTGAAGGCTTGGACTTGCCGGAGGTTTCGCTGGTGGCGATTCTGGATGCCGACAAGGAAGGATTCTTGAGATCGCATCGGTCACTGACACAGACTGCCGGACGTGCGGCACGTAATGTACATGGAAAGGTGATTTTCTATGCGGACAAGATAACAGACAGTATGCGTTTGACGATAGATGAAACAAACCGTCGGCGCGAGAAACAGATGGCTTATAACGAGAAGCACGGTATTATACCGAAACAGGTGGTAAAGAACAGCGTCTCATTGGTGGCCGAAAAGCAGCAGCAGACAGCTGAACCGTATGCGTATGTAGAGCCTGAGAGAACGAATGTGGCAGCCGATCCGGTGGTACAGTATATGAATCGCAGCCAGTTGGAGAAGGCTATCGAGCAGACCCGCCGGAAGATGACCGAAGCGGCCAAGAAGCTGGAATTTATCGAAGCGGCTCAGTATCGCGACGAGCTGGTGAAGTTGGAGACTTTGTTGGAAACGAAACACGATTAAATCCCGATGAGAACTGTTCTTTCTTGGCTGTGTGCCTTGCTTTTCCTTTCGTATGGAGCCGGAGCGCAGTCGCTATCATACACAAAGGCGGATTCGTTATTTTGTCTTCAAGTGTTGGACAGTCTGAAGCATTCACAAACAAAGGATGCCGGTGAGCGGATGATCCGGGTGGCTCGTTTCTTCTTGGATAAGCCGTATGTAGCAGCTACGCTGGAAGGAGAACCTGAAACCTTGGTGGTGAATTTCCATGAACTGGATTGTACGACGTTGGTCGAATCGGTCTTGGCCTTGTCGCAGCCCGTTTCTTCGTTTGCCGATTATACGGAGGCGTTGCGCGGATTGCGTTACCGCAAAGGTAAGGTCCGTTATACCGAACGGCTTCATTATATAGCCGATTGGATGTACGAGAACGGCAAGCGTGGCTTGGTGAAAGATATCACATCCGAATTGCCGGGCAGCGAACCGTTGCCGTTGTCGCTTTCGTTCATGTCGTCTCATCCCGAATCATATTTGGCTTTGAAAGGACATCCTGAGCGGGTAGCGCGTATGCGGGAAGTAGAAGCGGCTGTTAATGCGCGCTCTATCTATTCGTTTCTGCCGAAAGAACGCCTCGGCGGGGCTGAGAAATTTATCCGTAATGGCGACATTATCGGTTTTGTGACGACGATTCAAGGATTGGATGTGACACACTTGGCGATTGCCTATTGGGCAACACCGCAACGCCTGACTTTTATCCATGCTTCTTCGTCGGCTCGGAAGGTAATTGTTAATTCCGGTTCGCTCGAAACCTATCTTATGCGCCAGAAGGCTTGCCGGGGAATCTGGGTGATTCGTCCTAATAGTTAGCTGATTGACTATAGAACTGAAGATTTGTGAGCAATTATTCTTCTTGAATGATGATTTTTACTTATTGTTTGCTGATAACTGAGAATTTGAAATATAAAAAATACGCTTATTCGAAAAAATAAATCGATTTTCGAGAGGTTAATCCGAATTTTGTTATAATTTTGTGTCTCGTAAATATGTTTTTTAGCAATCATTTTTTTAGCCGTGGTTAAGCAACAACATAAAGAAGATTTTGATTTTTCGTCGAGCCTGACGGAAGTGTGGCGGGTCTTGACTGACAAAGAACGGGAAATGTTACGTAATAATTCAACCATTCAGACATTTAAGCGGAACGAGTTGATTTATTGCGAGGGTGATGAACCCAAAGACATGATGTGTCTGCTGAAAGGAAAAGTGAAGATATTCAAGGACGGTGTAGGTGGTCGTAGCCAGATTATCCGTATGATCAAACCAGTACAGTATTTTGGATATCGGGCGAATTTTGCTCAGGAGGATTATCTGACGAATGCCTCTGCGTTCGAACCTTCTACGGTTTGCCTGATTCCGATGACGATTGTCAAAGAGCTGATCTATGCGAATCCGGATTTGGCGATGTTCTTTATCCGCCAGTTATCTATCGACTTGGGTATCGCCGACGAGCGCACAGTCAATCTGACGCAGAAGCATATCCGCGGACGTCTGGCTGAATCCCTCTTGTTCCTCAAAGACAGTTACGGATTGGAAGAAGACGGCGCGACACTGAGTATTTATCTGGCACGCGAGGATTTGGCAAACCTTTCGAATATGACGACTTCGAATGCCATCCGTACCTTATCTACCTTCGTGGCAGAACATATCATCGCTATTGATGGTCGTAAGATCAAATTGATTGATGAAGAAAAACTGAAGAAAATCAGCCGCATGGGATAATAAACCTGCCGGCTGCTGGAATAAAAACGGATGTACCGATGAGAGATATGTCTCTCTTCCGGTACATCCGTTTTTGTTTATGGCTGTAGATACGCGTTTATGCGTTGGCCGTCGTGTCATCGCCGGCAGCTTCTATTTTATCGACGATGGTAAAAGTCTCCTGCTGTCGAGAAAGTGTTTCCTTCCGCCTCTAAATATACGATTTAAAACGATACAAGCCTTTCAAGGCGGACTAAAAGTGAAAATTATTTTAATGTTTGATAATAAACGAAGGGTGATGGCGTTATTATCTACAAACAAAGTTGTATAGCGGATTGTAAAATCATAAAATATAGAAGTATGAAAAAGCTAAGTTTATGTTTGATGTTATGTTTCCTGTTTTTAGGAAACCTTGCCGCCCAGTGGTCTGTTGGTGGAAAAGTGGGAGTGGATTGGTCGAAAATGACATATCCGATAGATGGTATGGATACTCATTTCAAAGCCGGAGCAACACTTGGTGCGGTGGCGAATTATCAGTTGAATGATTGGTTGGATTTACAGGGAGAGTTGCTCTATTCGCAACATAATTATAAGGATGATTTGGTCGTTGATCTTGAAGGAGGAAGTCTGAGTGAAATGCTGAAAGTGAAGGCTCATTATATTGATGTGCCTTTATTGGTTAAATTTTATCCCTTGAAACATGATTCTGGTTTTAATCTGGAAGCAGGCGTGCAACCTGGTTTCTTTTTGGCCCAATCGGCAAAGTTAGGAAAGGAGAATTTTTCAGAGTATGTAGGAGACCGGAATCCGGTGAACTGCGCTTTACTTGTAGGCGCTTCCTTTCAAGCACCTAAGAATTGGTTCATTGATTTGCGGTATGCTTTTGGTCTGACCAATGTACCCAAAGGTGGTGATGGATTTAAGATACAATCGCTACAGCTTTCTTTGGGGTATCTTTTTCAATTATAAACAAAATGCTTGGGGCATTACTCCCCAAGCATTTGTATTATTTAATAGCCTCACGGATACGAACCAGCCGTGTGAGCAAACCTTCCAATAAATCGAGTTGCAGCATATTCGCGCCGTCAGACTTGGCTACTGCCGGTTCGGGATGTGTTTCTATGAACAATCCGTCGGCTCCTACGGCGATGGCTGCCTTGGCAATCGTCTCGATGAGGGCTGGCATACCACCCGTTACGCCCGATGTCTGGTTGGGCTGTTGCAACGAATGCGTTACATCCATCACCACCGGAAAACCAAATGCCTGCATTTGCGGAATACCTCGATAATCGACTACCAAATCCGTGTAGCCGAAAGTCGTACCTCGTTCGGTGAGCATTACTTGCCGATTACCCGCATCGACCACCTTTTGGGCGGCAAACTGCATGGCTCCGGGAGAAAGAAACTGTCCCTTCTTGATATTGACAACCTTTCCGGTGCGAGCGGCTGCTACAAGCAAGTCCGTTTGCCGGCATAAGAAAGCCGGGATTTGCAGGACGTCCACATATTCGGCAGCCATTGCCGCCTCGTGCGTCTCATGAATGTCGGTTACTGTCGGTACACCGAAGGTTTCGCCCACTTTGCGTAAGATCTTCAGCGCCTTTTCATCGCCAATCCCTGTGAAGGAATCCAGGCGCGAGCGGTTTGCCTTCCGGTACGACCCTTTGAATACATAAGGAATCTGTAGCCGGGTAGTTATTTCCGTAATCTTCTCGGCGATACGGAGCGCCATGTCTTCTCCTTCGATCACACACGGACCCGCCAGGAGGAAGAAGTTATCCGAGTTTGTCAGTTTGTCAAGCGTAAACATGATTATTGAATGAGAGCTAATACGTTGTTAATCTTTTCGTCGGTAGGAAGCGTGGCGTCGAGCCAATGGATGTGTAAACCGCGCCGTTCCATTCCTCGGAACCACGTCATCTGCCGTTTGGCAAACTGGTGGATAGCAATTTCGAGCTGCGATACCATCTCGTCGTACGTCAGTTGCCCGATAATATATAAGGTAAGGAATTTGTATTCCAGTCCGTAGTAGATGAGGTCGTCGGGGTTTATGCCCGTAGCAAGGATCGCACGGACTTCATCCACCATGCCTTCGTCCAGTCGGGCACGCAGTCGCTTGGAAATCTTTTTCCTCCGCAAATCCCGGTCGATATCCACGCCAATAATCAGGCTGTTGATTGGCGCATACTCCCGCTTGTCGGGCGCTTCCGTCTTATAAAACTCTTCGATCTCGATGGCACGGATGGCACGCTGAGCCGAATCGACGTCGGTCTTGTTATGCAAAACCTTGTACGAAGCCAGGATCTGCCCCAGTTCTGCCAATGATTTTCCTTTCAGCGATTCCCGTAAAGCCGGATTCTGCGGCACATCGAGCAACTTGAATCCCCTGAGGACCGATTCGATATACATACCTGTTCCTCCACAAAGGATGGGGAGTTTTCCTTTCTTCCGGATTTCCTCGAAAGCCTTGTGAAAGTCGTGCTGGTATTCGAATACGTTATATTTATCGCCCGGATTGCAGATATCAATCAGGTGATAGGGAATCTGTTTTCCGTCTACTACGTAATCCGCCAGGTCTTTTCCCGTCCCGATATCCATCGAACGATACACCTGCCGCGAATCTCCACTGATGATTTCCGTATCCAATCGTGCTGCCAAGGCTGCCGCAAAGGCTGTTTTCCCCGAAGCCGTCGGACCAATGATGGTAATGAGTTTGTAATTATTCATGCTGCAAACTTACGAATTTTGCCTGCATACTGCCAAAGGTAAGGACATAAAAAAAGCCGCATCCCCAAAGATGCGGCTTTGAAACTATTTAATCGGAATGGATTAAGCGTTTACAGATGCCATGTGAGCGATCAAATCCAATACTTTGTTAGAGTAACCGATTTCGTTGTCATACCAAGAAACAACTTTAACGAAAGTATCAGTCAAATAAACACCAGCGTTAGCATCGAAGATTGAAGTCAAAGTGCAACCTAAGAAGTCAGAAGAAACAACTGCATCTTCAGTGTAACCCAGAACACCCTTCAATTCACCTTCAGAAGCTTCCTTCATAGCAGCGCAGATAGCTTCCTTAGTTGCCGGTTTAGCCAAGTTAACTGTCAAGTCAACAACTGATACATCCAAAGTCGGAACACGCATAGAGATACCAGTCAATTTACCGTTCAATTCAGGGATAACTTTACCTACAGCCTTAGCAGCACCAGTTGAAGACGGGATAATGTTGCCAGAAGCAGCACGACCACCACGCCAGTCTTTCATAGAAGGACCATCAACAGTCTTCTGAGTAGCAGTAGTTGAGTGAACTGTAGTCATCAAACCGTTTACGATACCGAATTTGTCGTTCAATACTTTAGCGATCGGAGCCAAGCAGTTAGTAGTACAAGAAGCGTTAGAAACGAACTGAGTACCCTTAACATATGTCTTTTCGTTAACACCACAAACGAACATAGGAGTAGCATCCTTAGAAGGAGCTGACATAACTACATATTTAGCACCAGCCTGGATGTGAGCCTGAGCCTTTTCCTGAGTCAGGAACAAACCTGTAGATTCAACGATGTATTCAGCACCTACTTCGTTCCATTTCAAGTCAGCCGGATTCTTTTCAGCAGTAACACGGATTTCTTTACCGTTAACGATCAATTTGCTGTTTTCAACGTCTGCTTCGATAGTTCCGTTGAACTGGCCGTGCATTGTATCATATTTCAACATGTAAGCCAAGTAATCAACCGGGCACAAGTCGTTAATACCTACGATCTGGATATCGTTTCTGTTCTGAGCTGCACGGAATACAAAGCGGCCGATACGACCGAATCCGTTAATACCTACTTTAATCATTGTAATAAAACTTTTTATGGGTTTATTAAAAAATTGTTCTTCTTATTTAGTCTCGGCGACCTCTTTCAAAGTCCCCTTGTTTTTCGACTGCAAATTTAGTTATGTTTTTTGTTTTCGGATGAAAATCCAATGAAAAAGTGTATCTTCTAACATAAATTAATCCTTACTTCTTTTTCTCGGAAGATTTTTTAGAAGAAGAAAATAAGTTTGTTATCTTTTTCCGGATTGTACGGATTCCCCAACTTACAACTAACGGCTGAATAACTTCCCAAGCTAATGGCATTAAGGCTTTTCCTACCGATAAATAATCTGAAAGGCCAAGAGGTGATGCTGTAGTGGGGGCAGCTTTCACTGCGGTAGCCGGCTCTGTTTCTCCTTTCTTCTGCGGCTTGGCTGGGAAGAGCAATGATGATAATCCGGAAAGCAACAGCGATCCGGCGTTTTCTTGAATATAAGTAAACGTCTTGTTTATCTTATTCTCTTGTTCCAGACAAGCTTGCTGGATACGTAGTTTATCAGCTTGCAGCTTTTCCAGCGGTGTCTGTTGCGGATGGTTCATCGTCTTTTGTGTTTTGTTTGTCGTCGTTAGCAGCCAACGCTGCAATTACTAAGTTCAGGATTTTTGTCCGTATTTTCACTTCATTACATTTAATAACCCAAATGAGAGCTACATATAATATAGCTACTATGGCAAATCCCGAACCCTGAACATCCAATATTTCTCCCAGGAAAAATCCCAGTGCCAGAAATATAAACAGAATGGCAAAGAAGGCTAAAAACATCAAAATTAACCCGTATGAGAGAAGGCTAATTACTTTGCCAGTTCTCTCATACGTGTTTAATTTTAGTAATTCCAGTTTCAGCTCCATGTAAGCTGAAACGTCTTCTTTGAGATTCTGAAATACTTTTTCGCTGTCGTTCATTATTCAGCAATCACTTCTTCTACGGGTTTAACAGCTTCTGCTTTTCCTTCTTTGTATTTTGCCAAAGCAGAATTGAAACCTTCTTTTACCTTTCCAACTACATTATTTAGTTCGTTCAGTAAATCTTCTCTTTTATCTGTTGCTGCCAAATAACCAACTGCTGCACCAACTGCTGCGCCTACTACGAGGCCTAATAATAATTTAGAATCAACGTTTTTCATGACTGTCACTTTTTAAATGTTTATTATATAACGCCGAAAGTATGGAAAATGTTTGGATTAAGCTTGTAAAATATGTTAAATGTTTTCGGGTTTGCTAACTTTTGCAGCTACCCAGTTATCTTTCTCATGGAAAGAATGATATATCAATCCGTTTTTCTCGCATTCAGCCTGGATAACTGGAATATCTTCTTTGTAGAAACCGCTCATAAAGAGGTAAGCTCCTGGTTTCATGCAGGGAACATACCGGCAGATATCGTTTAGCAGAATGTTCCGGTTGATATTGGCAAACACGTAATCGAATTGTCCGAAACGGGCTATCTGTTCGGCTCCGCCCAATGCCACTTGAATGTCTTCCGTATGGTTTAACCGGATATTTTCCAGGGCATTGTTGTAAGCCCACTCATCAATGTCGATGGCAACGACTCTTCCGGCTCCTCTTAGTCTGGCAAGAATAGCCAGGACTGCCGTTCCGCAACCCATATCTAATAATTGTTTGCCTTGCAAATTCAGTTGCAGCATTTCCTGAATCATCAGGAAGGTGGTAGCGTGATTGCCGGTTCCGAACGCCATCTTCGGATCGATAATAATATTATAGGTATAGCCCGGTTCATTGGGATGAAACGAAGCCCGGATGATACATTCTTGTCCGATACGGATGGGCTTGAAATAATTCTTTTCCCATTCCTCGTTCCAGTCTTTACTTTCGATGGGTGTACAGGTATAATGAATAACTACTTCAGGTAAAGGAAAGTCTTTCAGTTTTTCCTGGAGTGCTGGTTCCGAATAAAGCTTGTCTTGGATATAGGCTTGCAGGCCATCGGCTGTTTCTGTAAAACTCTCAAAACCGATTTCACCCAATTCAGCTGCCAGAATATCACTTACTACTGAAGGTTCAATTGCTGATTCGTAATTAAAGTTGACTTCGTAATAGTTCATATCTTGTTCTGTTTGAATTATTATTGAACAAAGATAGTCGAATTCGCTGAGGTTTTCTCGTTTTGGTAGTGGTTTATTTTAGCAGTTCAACCCGTCAAAGCTGGAGATAATCCAGCCTGTACGGGTTGAGCCTTGAATTTATGTGTAGGTATTTATTGCTTTTCGGGCGGAACCGGAGCTTTATCGGGTTTCATATTGCGCTGTTGCATTTCCTGCCATTGGGTGTATTGTTCATCAGACAATATTTTCTTCAGCTTCTTTTCTTTGGTTTTCCGGGCTTTCTCCAGAACTTCTGCCTGGTCTTCATCCATTCTCGGTGGTCTTTGTGAAGGCATTCCTCCTCCAGGTCCCATGCCCATGGGCGGACGTTCTCCAGGATTTCCCATCATCGGTCTTCCGCCTTCTTCCGGACCACCGGGCATCATTGGCGGACGGTTTTGTCCGAAGCGGTTTTCTACCAGTGTTTTCTGTTCTTTGAGTATGACTTTGTATACCTTTTTATATTGTTTTTCCGTCAGGCCAAGTTCTTTTGACATTTCTTCCGTAATCCTTTTGGCTGATTTCTCGGGATTAGGAACTTCCTTAAAGGGCGCTTTCCCTTCTTCCTGCTGCGGAAACGGAGGTCGCATTTCATTGAATTCTTCTTGTGCTGTAGCGGATATCGTACAGAGGAAGAGTCCGGAAACGATCATTGTTTTGATAGTCTTGTTCATCATTTGTCTAATCTTTTATCTTTGAAAATACAAATTACCTGAAATCTGTTTTTATGCTCAAAAAGAATCGACCAAACAACCGAATTTATCTATGAATACTTTTATTTGTGTCAAAATAGATAGTTAACATGTCAATATTTAAAGTTGAGTATGGATTATTATCCGTTTCTTTGACATTATATGTACAATCTAAATCTATTATAAATGAAAAAGCAGATCATTTTGTGTGGTATGTGTTTAGCCTTGGTGGGAATGATGGGCTGTAACCCGACATCCGATTCTGTACAGGTAAATCATTTGCAGGTCGAGATGAAAAATAATCCGCAAGGTATTGATGTGGCTCATCCTCGTTTTTCCTGGCAGATACATGCCGGACAGCCGGATTTGGTCCAGACAGGTTATCGAATTCAGGTGGCGGCTTCGGCAGACGATCTGAAAGCCGGCAAGAATCTGTTGTGGGATTCGGGCGAGGTCAAATCAGATCAGTCTCTTTGGATTGCGTATGAAGGAGAGCAGTTGCAAGCGAAGAAACCTTATTTCTGGCGGGTAAAGGTAGATACAAATCAGGGTTCCGGAAAATGGAGTGATGTCCAGACTTGGGGTATGGCAATGCTGGATGCAAACGACTGGAAAGGGCAGTGGATTGGCGAGAATGCCTTGAGTAATCCGGGCGAGAAAGACCAGGGAGAAACAAGGTTGGCGGCCCGTTATCTGCGAAAGCCATTTCAGGTCAGTAAAGAGGTAAAACGTGCTGTGCTGTATATTTCGGGATTAGGTTCTTCGGAATCTTATTTGAATGGAAAGCGAATCAGCAAGGATGTCTTTGCGCCGATGCCTTCGCTTTATACATCGCGTGTATATTATAATGTATATGACGTCACGGATTTGTTGCAGCAGGGAGAGAATCTGTTGGGCGTCGTTTTAGGTAACGGACGTTACTTCTCGATGCGTGTTCCAGGTATGCTGACGACGGGTTTGCCTTCTTTGTTGGCTCAGCTGGAAGTCGAATATACCGACGGCAGTATGGATCAGGTTGTCAGTGATACGAGTTGGAAAGTCACTTCGCAGGGACCGATTGTGGCCAACAATGAATTTGACGGGGAAGAATATGATGCCCGGAAGGAATTGAAAGGCTGGAATACTGTTTCGTTTGATGACTCGGCTTGGAAAACGGCTGATCTGATGAAAGAGCCGGGAGGAAAGCTGACGGCGCAGCCGAACCCGAACTTGGCGGTGCAGGATACGGTGGTTCCTGTAAACGTAATAGCCCGTTCGGATGGGAAGTTTATCCTGGATATGGGCCAGAACATGGTGGGCTGGCTTGGTGTTAAGCTGAAAGGCAAGGATAATCAGCCGATAACCTTCCGTTTTGCCGAGATTCTCAATCCGGATACTACTTTGTATGTGGCGAATTTGCGCTCGGCTAAGGTGACGGATATTTATACACCGGCAGCTGATGGTGAATTCTCCTGGCATCCGAGCTTCGTATATCATGGTTTCCGTTATGTAGAGGTAAGCGGACTGGATTATCAGCCTTCGACTTCTGATTTTGCCGGTTATGTGGTGTACGACGCGATGTCTACTACCGGTCAGTTTGAGAGCTCGAATGCGTTGGTCAATCAGATCCATAAGAATGCATTCTGGGGCATTCGCAGTAATTACCGCGGTATGCCGACCGACTGTCCGCAGCGTGATGAACGCCTGGGCTGGCTGGGCGACCGGGCTACAGGTGCCAGTGGCGAGGCTTACTTGTTCAATAACGCGCTTTTATATAATAAATGGTTGCAGGATATTGAGGATTCGCAGAATGAAGCCGGAAGTATTTCGGTGGTATCTCCGAAATATTGGGAAATATATGCCGACGATGTAACATGGCCTTCGGCTTATTTCTATGTAGCGGATATGCTTTACCGCCAGTTTGGTGATGATAGTGCGATCCGGAAACATTATCCTTCGATGAAACGCTGGATGCAGCACATGGAAGAAGTGGCGTTGAAAGACGGCGTGATTGTTAATGATACGTACGGCGACTGGTGTATGCCGCCCGAAGAACAGCATCTGATTCATTCACAGGATCCGGCCCGTAAGACAGATGGCACGATTTTGAGCACGACGGTTTACTATGATTTGCTGAACAAGATGGTTAAGTTTGCCGAGCTCTGCGGGCAGACGGCTGATATTCCGGCCTACCAGAAGCTGGCAGCTGAAATGAAAGAGGCTTACAATGCCAAATATTTCAATCGGGAGACGGCTCAGTATGGCAACAATACGGTGACGGCCAATATCCTTTCCCTGCGTTTAGGCCTGGTTCCCGAAGGATTTGAACAGAAAGTGTTCGATAATATTGTGCGCAAGACGGAAGACGATTTCGGCGGTCACGTCAGCACAGGTGTATTGGGTATCCAGCATTTGATGCGTGGTCTGACGGAATACGGACGGAAAGACTTGGCATTGAAGATCGTGACAAACGAGACCTATCCGAGCTGGGGCTATATGATTAATAAAGGAGCAACGACGATTTGGGAACTTTGGAACGGTGATACGGCCGATCCTGCCATGAATTCTGCCAATCACGTGATGTTGCTGGGCGATCTGCTGATCTGGTATTATGAAGACCTGGCCGGTATCAAATGTGCCGACGATGCGCAGGCCTTTAAGAAAATCGAAATGGCTCCGGTTTTCCCGGAAGGTTTGAATCATGTCAAGGCTTCGTATGAATCGGTCTATGGAAAGATTGAAAGCGACTGGACACGTGATGGCAATCGTTTGGACTGGCGCGTGGTGGTTCCCGGCAATACGACGGCTGTGATACGGATTCCTAAAGCGTATGGCGTGAGTGTCACTTCACATCCGGGCGTTCATCAGGTAAGTAATACCGAAACTGAACTGGTTGTCGAAGTCGGCTCCGGTGAATATCGCTTTACCAGCAAATAATCTCTTTCGTCTGTAAAGGGAGAAAATAAAAAGTTCACAAGGTTCTGAGTCATTCTAACGTAACGAACCTTGTGAACTTATTTTATAATGTATATGTATGTTTATACCTGATGTGCGTTATTTAACAAAATCTGCGCTTTGCAGATACTGGGCACTCTTCTCAACTCCTTCAAATTGAGTACGTCCTTTCCGGTCACCTTCCAGTTCTACATAATAACCTAAGATACCGATCTCATATCCTTTCTTGAAGATATTCGGGAAGTTCATCATGCCGGAATCGCCGATGATCCAACGGTCTTTGATGTGCAGTAATTTGAATCTGTCAGGATAATCTTCCAGCCATTCCAGCGGATCCTGCTGACCCATGACTGCCCAGTAAACGTCCAGTTCGAACATGACCTTGCTCGGATCGGTATTTTTCAAGAACAATTCTTCAATATAAGTACCCTGAGGTTTATCCCACGGCTTCCGGTTTGGATCCGGTTTTTCTCCGGCTTTCAATACACGCTTAAATTCATTGCTGTGATTGTGGTAGCCCCAAAGAATACCTGCGCTTTTCGTTATCTCGCCAGCCCGGTTGAATACATCACATACGCGCTTGGCATCATCTTCGTTTTCAATTCGGGGCAGACTCGGCTGTACCATGCATTTAACGCCCAGTTCAGCATGAATATCGGTAGCTTTCTTCCAGAATTCCTCGAATTTTGCCATGTTTTCCTTGCTGTAATCGCCCAACGACGGTGAAAGGTGTGAGCTCGTGATTTTCATTCCGGCATCATCTACCATTTTCTTATAATCCTTTGGTGCAATGAATGTGGTGTTATCAGCCGAATAATCGCCAAACTTACCGCTGTCTTCTTTATAACCGAATATTTCCAGTTCGGTAAATCCCATTTTAGCCAGACGCTGCAATCCGTTCGGCATATCTTTTAATAATTCCTGGCCTAAAGAATAGGTCTGCAATCCCATTTGTTTCTTGGCTGCAGTATTGGTTACTGATCCGGGGTTGGATAAAACTTCTGAAACTGAATTAGAAGCCAGCATCTGTTGGCTGGCCAGACCTCCTAACGTCAGGAGAGAGATGTTTTTCAAAAATGTTCTTCTGTTTGACATAGTAAATAGACTTTAAATGTTCTTGTGAGGCAAAAGTAGTGCAAATGCCAGGTCTTTCGGGTCGGTTATTCCGTTAAAATACATCATGCAAAGAGCCTTTTTATTTGTTTTTTGATTTATATCAAGTTTTCTGTTGCTGTCTAAAAGCCGTTATCCGACTAATAAAAGAAAGAATGCAGGCTATCTTTTGCACGGTTACTGTCTTTTTGGGGGAAATTCATTAAAAATTAATTGAATCATATTTGTGAATCAATTAAATCATATTAGTGAATTGATTAATTTATATCTATGAATTGATTAATTCACAAACGTGATGCAATTAAAAATAGAAGAAGTTTAAACGAAAAAACAACACTTATTCAATTATCTATTATGAGGTTAGAATAAGTTTATGATACTCTTTTTGATATGTTAAATAGGTGTTTTATTACATCTTTCTTGGCATTTAATCTGTTATATAAATAATAAGATCTTATGTCTGATATAATAAATCAATGAATTATGAAGAAGTATATCGCTGAATTAGTAGGCACTATGGTCTTGGTATTGCTGGGATGCGGTAGTGCGGTATTTGCTGGTGGTGCAGCTGATACGGTGGGTGCGGGTACAGGTACAATTGGTGTGGCTTTAGCTTTCGGCCTTTCTGTTGTAGCCATGGCTTATTGTATTGGAGGAATCTCAGGTTGTCATATTAATCCAGCCATAACACTTGGTGTTTGGATGAGTGGCCGGATGGAAAGTAAAGATGCGTTGATGTATATGCTGTTTCAGGTGATTGGAGCTATTGTCGGAGCCGGAATCCTTGCAGCCTTAGTCAGCACTGGAGGCCATGCCGGACCTACGATGACGGGTGCGAATTCCTTCGATGTGGGAGAAACAGCTCAGGCGTTTTTGGCCGAGGCTGTGTTTACCTTCATATTTGTATTAGTGGTTTTGGGTGCGACTGATCAGAAACGAGGTGCCGGTAATATGGCCGGACTTGCGATAGGTCTGACGTTGGCATTGATACATATTGTCTGTATTCCTATAACAGGAACCTCCGTCAATCCGGCAAGAAGCATCGGTCCGGCGCTGATGGAAGGCGGGCAGGCATTAAGTCAGTTATGGCTGTTCATCGTGGCTCCGCTGGTAGGTGCTGCCTTTAGCTCGTTGGTATGGAAGTATCTGGGCAGTGAAGAGAAAGCCTGATGCTGTAGAAATAAACAAGACAATGACTTCCGAATCCGCGCCATGCAATAGAGAAGAAAAAGAAAAACTGGAAAATAAAACCCTGAAAGTTTGTTGGTTTCATAATTAATCTCTAAATTTGCATCCGATTTTCCGCAGAGGGTAGAAAAGCAGTATCAGAAAGAATACTCACCCCCGGGACCTAACCTGTTTAAAGATAAAAAGACAGATGTACGTAGTTGTAGAAATTAACGGTCAGCAGTTCAAGGCAGAACAGGGCAAAAAATTGTTCGTTCACCACATTCAGAACGCTGAAAATGGCGCAGTTGTTGAATTCGACAAAGTATTATTGGTTGATAACAACGGCGAAGTAAAAGTAGGTGCTCCGGTAGTAGAGGGCGCAAAAGTAGTATGTGAAGTAGTTTCTCCGCTTGTAAAGGGTGACAAGGTATTGGTATTCCACAAGAAGAGAAGAAAAGGTTATCGTAAATTGAACGGTCACCGTCAGCAGTTCACAGAAGTATTGATTAAAGAAGTTGTTGCTTAACGTTTAAAAGGAGTAAGAAGAAATGGCACATAAGAAAGGTGTTGGTAGTTCTAAGAACGGCCGTGAATCAGAAAGCAAACGATTAGGTATTAAGTTGTTCGGTGGTGAAGTTGCAAAAGCAGGTAACATCATCGTACGTCAGAGAGGAACAGCTCATCATCCGGGAGCAAACGTAGGTATGGGAAAAGATCATACTTTGTATGCTTTGGTTGATGGTATCGTAACATTCCACAAAGGAAAAGAAGACCGTTCATTCGTTTCTGTAAAGGAAATCAAAGCAGAAGCATAAATATTCGGTTTAAAGAATAAAAAGAAGACTTGTCTGTTCGCAGGCAAGTCTTTTTTTGTTTAATTTTTAAATAAATCCATGCTAAGTTATATATACTGTTGTCCTTTGTTTACTTTTAGAGTTAATAATAGCTAATGTTGAAAGTGTACATGTTTAAATATATTTTTTGGG
>ENA-UONX01000084-UONX01000084.1-human-gut-metagenome-genome-assembly--contig:-P74old-NODE-84-length-145373-cov-50.247746_pt1 | contig 145373 bp, 137 predicted proteins | sample MGYA00242466_ERZ724013 | MGnify/ENA metagenome assembly ERZ724013 | reverse complement strand
ATGTCCCGCCGGGCTTCAGCACCCGGTAAACCTCCCGGAAGCACTGCGGCAGATCAGGCCAGAAATAGACGGTTTCAAAAGCTGTGACCACATCGAACCAGTCGTCCGCAAACACCATATCCGCCACACTGCCCTGCAGAACGGCGCAGCGACCCTCCGCGATGGCAGCCTCGTTGACTTTTTTTGACTTCTCCACGCTGACGGGGGAATAGTCAATGCCCTTGACAATACCTTCCGGGCATTTTTTCAGAAGTCTCTTGATGTTCGCCCCTCCGCCGCAGCCGCAGTCCAGCACCTTGGCGTCCGGAGTAAGCTCCAAAAAGTGAAGTCCCCACCGTGCCACAGGACTGTGCCCCAGGTTCATCATGGCGACCATGATTTTCCCGCCAAGCCCCACAGGCTTTCTGGTGTTCTCAAAAAATGACATCTTATCACACCTCCAATTTCACACATTCGGCATAGGTCAACGGGAAAGATGCTTTCAGCACGACGCTTTTCCGCACCGCCCAGCCATTCTGACTTAGAAAGCGCAGGTATTCCTCGCTCGTCCACCTGCTGTGGAGAGGAAAGCCTGCCAGCTTCATGAAAAATGCCCTGACCTTGCCGGTAAACGAGTTCCCTGCGTGGGTAAAGGTCGGCGCAATCAACACGCCATCGTCTTTCAGCACCCGGCGAATCTCGGCAAGGGCTTTCTCCGGCTGCGGCACGATATGCAGTGTGTTGGACACGATCACCACATCAAAGGACTTATCCGCATAGGGCAGGCGGAACATATCCTGCACGGAAAAGTGCAGCTTAGCAGAGCGGTTATCCCGCTTGGCCTCGGCAATCATCTCCGCGGAGGCGTCCGTCGCCTCGATGTGCGCCGCTGCATTCACGATGTGCTTTGCGATCAGCCCCGTGCCGGTTGCCAGCTCCAGCACCGTTTTATGCCGCACAATTGGCCGGATCAGCTCATACATCTCGTCATACGCCGCCCGATCCTTTCGCATAAAGCGGTCGTAACGTCCGGCATTTTTGTCCCAGAAATTCTTGTGTTCCTGCATCTCTGTCATTCCCTTCGGTGTTAGATTTGCCTAACCGATACGTGCAGTTATTCGGTTAGATGTCGCTAACTATCGTGTCTTGGAAAAGCCGCATTTCTGCGGCCTTTCGGCTTATTCAAATAGCTCCCTGCAAGCGCCGTATACCAGCGTTTCCAGCACCTGCGGGTACAGTTCCCCAATCTGCTCCTTGTGGGAGACGGTCAAGATCAGTCCCCGCACCGTGGCGGCAGCCAAAGAGATGCCGCGACTCGGCACAAGGTCATATTTCTCCAAAAGCAGACGAATGTGCGTCTCGTCATCGTGGTAATGAACATTTTTGATGTCATCCGGCAGCCTCTGCAAAAGCAGCTTTGCATCGTTTTCAATGAAAACCATGTCGCCGGTATCGGACAGCCGCCAGCAGACGGCAAGAATCGCCTTTGCCGCACGCTCCGACGGCGGCAAGCTGTCAGTTTCGCTCAGTGCATGGTCAGCCACTCCGTAAAGCTCGGAGTGAATGTTCTCCAAAACCGCGAAGAAAAGCATTTCCTTGGATTCGTAGAATTTATAGAACGAGCCCTTCGCAATGCCGACCGCCTTCGTCAGCTGATCCACGGAGGTTTTCTTCATCCCCAGCGTGACAGCGCAATGCCTCGTTTCCTTCAGCAACGCCTTGCGGAGCTGCTCAGTCTCGTAATCGGTAAAAGCCAAGGTCGCACCCTCCTTGAAATATGACCGTTTCGGTTCTTTTGGTCATATTATACCGCGCTTTTTTCTGGTTTGCAAGGGGTGTGGAGAAAAAATCTCTAATCAAAAGGAGTGCAGTGTTGCAGAAAGAGACGACGGAATTCCGGTAGGGAGGCGATGGCATCACCTTCCATTCGTGATATAATTTCATACTTCGGTCATTCCATTCTGCCACAAATGAGCTGACCATCGTTGTAATAGCGAGGACTTGAAAGTCCTCGCTATCCTGATGGATCTGGCTGGCGTCTACGGAATGCTGCGATTCGTGAAGCGCCTGCTGGGAGTTTTCTCGCTGTTCCGAGTTTACAGCGCGGGAAGAAACCGTCTGCTGATTCTGGTCAAGCTGGCTGGTGTTCTGCCGCTGCTGCTCGGAAGCGGACTGCGAACCGGAATGGGTGTCGCTGCTCGCGTGTGTCCGGCTGACAGTTGCCTCCGCCTGCTGCGGCTGAACGATATTTTTCTCCGTCGTTGCCGTGCGCACAGCATCGCTCGCGATTTTGCGGCTTGCCATGCCGACGAGTCCGCTGCTGAAAAAGCCTGCCGCAGCCGCGCTTCCACTGCCGGATTTCCCGGATGCAGGAGCGGAACCGTGACGGCTGCGGCTTCCCAATGCGCTGCCGACCGCGCTGGTCGCGGTGTTGATGGCGCGCATGGCAATCATCGCCTCAGAGAGCATGGAGCCGCCGGTATGCCCGACGTTCAGACCAAGGCTGGACAGAAAGCTGTCGATCTTCTGTGATACCTTCAAAAAGGCAATGGCGCACAGAAACCATACCAGTACATTGCCGGAGACAGCTTCTTTCCCGGAAGCGCTGACCGCGGATTCTACGTCGCTCTCGGAAATAGCAAATGCGCTAGTTGACATAACTGCAATGAGGACGAGAATCAGCAGACAGTTCAAAAAGAATCGTTTTCTCATGGATACTCCTTATAGGGACAAAGGGTTTGCGATAAACGTGCCGACCATGCTGGTAAACAGCCGCAGACACCAGGCGTTCATGAGCAGCAGAAACACCTGCCCGCCCAGCATCCGGCACCATGCCTTGAAGATATTTGCTGTGGACTGAGAGCCGCCCATCGAGAACGCGACCGGCGCGGTGTAAACAAGAACGCCGAGCAGGATATACCGCTCGGCGGCTTCAAAGAGCAGCTTCAGATAGTTCCACGCCAGCAGCACAACGATGATGAGCACGATCAGCGTGACCGCACCGTTTGCGCAGGCGCCGATGATAACTAGCATGACGGAGTTGAAATCCGCAAAGCTGAGCGGTGGCAGTTCAGAGGTCAGAATCCAGTCATAAGGCGTGCCGCCGATCTTCAGGACAATCTCGACAATGCTTTTCGCGCAGTAGGTAAGCGTGATGAAGATGATCGCGCGGAACGTCAGCTTGACCGGATGCTCCGCTTCAAAGCCAGCGCCCAGCCAGTAGTTTTTGAACAGGTTCCAGACCCACATCAATAAAATCAGGCCGATGCCGATGGCGGTAAAAATATCATACATTGTTTCAGCTGCCGGGAAGTAACGCAGAAACGTCTCCATTCCGCAGCCGAGCGCGCCGAGTACTGACGTGTTGATGAGGTCCAGACCGTGCATGATCTGTTCGGAGATCCATTCGACAACGCCGTCAAGAATCCCCATGCTTTATGCCGTCCACTGGCCGCCGGAGAAGAACGGCGTGACGTAGGCCATGATAAAGCCGAGACCGTTCAGAATCGCCCAGGTGATCGCGATACGTTTGAGCCATGCGCGCGATTCCTCGACCGTCCGGCCGCTGCGGGAGAAATTCATCATCAGCAGTGCGACGGACGCGGTGACAATGGCGGCGATGGTGGAGATGAGAAGAATTTGCTGGTAGACGTCCTTCATGATCTCCGTCACCTTTTCCCAGATCGTCGTGGCCGAAGCCGGCTGGATCAGAAGCGGCAGAATGCTGACGCCGAGCCATGCGGCGTAGAGCCAGCGCCCCGGACTTTTCCTCGGCGGCGGAAGCTGCGGCAGGTTGTTGGATGTGTTCAAAGATGCTCCTCCTTTTCTTTTCCCGATGCAAAAAGCAGACGCCCAGTACAGGCGTCTGCTCGCAACAAGATTCAGTTTTTATATGCTTTTGAGCATCTTCAGTATAGCATATCTGGATTTGCGCCGAAAGAGCAAAAGCGTGCCAATGTTATGACAATGCCATGCCGAATAAACGCAGAAGTGTTCGTACAATACTCTCATTTTGCAAAGTCACATAAAAAGAAGCCACCTAAGGCTAAAAAGGCTAGAAAGAAAAAGGACATTGATATGCTAAATATGTCACACACAGTTCCCATCAACACGGGGAATATCATCCCGCCGATCCCGCAGCCTGCATTCATGACGCCTGCCGCGCCAGCGCTGGCTTCAGGGAAAAGGCCTGTCGCCTGCGCAACGAGCGTAGACCAGATTGGACCGTAGGAGAAGCCTGCCGCGAAGCAGCACACGAGCGACACCGTCGGGTTTTTAGACACGGCCAGCGCCAGCAGGAACGCCGCGCTTGCCAGAAAACAGCCGACAAGCGTCTTTTTCGGGTCACGCAGAACGGCGCTGAACAGCATCCGGGAAACGGTCATGCCGATCCAATAGGCAGAGATCGCCGCAGCTGCGAGATCCCCCGCTGACAAGCGCACAGAAAACAGACTCTCAGCGAAATAGCTGATGCCATTTTCCAGCCCGACATACAGAAGAATCGAGAAGAACAGAAGCCGGAATGCGCGCGAGGCAAAGAAATTCGTCCGTGTCCGGGGCCGTTCATGTGCAATACTTTGCCGCTTCGGGAACGCCGTCATAAGAAGCAGCAGCGCAAGCAGCGTATACGCTGCCGCACAGATGAGAAACGGAAGCCGCCAGCTTGCATGGCGGCTTTTCTGCATCCACTGAACCAGGAACGGGCTTATGACGGCGCCGAGAGAAAGCATAGCCTGTGACAGATTGATATACCGCGCGCCTTTTTCATCGTCCAGTTCGGAGAGAACTGCTGATGAAACGCTTTCACATACACTGTAACCTGCGCCAACACATACCGCACCGATCACATACACGCCGAGGTTTTTGGAAAGCCCCGCCAAGAAGCAACCCGCGGCGAAAACCGCCGCGAAGATACACAGCACCGGCTTTTTCCCGATCCGGTCTGCCAGCGCGCCCAGCACGACCGGCAGTACGACCGCCGCGACATGCTGCGCGGCCACCAGTCCGCCCATGCCCGTAGCGTTCTGGCCGTATTCGCGCGAGACCTCACTGATGACAAGCTGCACGCCGCCGAGATAAAAGCCGTAAAAGAACAGCACCGTGCAGAGCAGCGCCAGCACCCATCCAGGGCACAGTTTTGTTTTCATGCTTCCTCTGCGACCTCCACAGCCGCGCCGGTCGCGCGGATCCCGTCCAGCTCCTCTGGCTTGGCCCCGCTGTCTGTGATGACCGTGAATCGATCATCCAGACGGCAGATGCCGGTGAAGCCTGCGCGTCCGATCTTGCGGCGGTCGGCGGCGATGATCGCCCGGTGTGCCTGCTGGATCATGATTCGGTTGACCATGGCTTCCTCCGCGTGATAGGTTGTGATGCCCTGTACGGCGTTTACGCCGTCCACGGACAAGATCGCCCACGCGGGCTGATAGCGCCCGAGCTGCTGCACGGCGTCGTCGCCGAACGTAAAGCCGTAGATCGCGTTGATCTCACCGCCCAGCAGCACGACGTGCGTCTCCGGATACCCGGCCAGCACCTCCGCCGCGCGGATGGAGTTGGTCACGACGCAAAGGCGCTTGCGGGCGCAGAGCGCTTCGGCCACGCGCAGCGTGGTCGAGCCGGAATTGAGGAACAGCGTATCGCCGTCCTGAATGTGCGAAAGCGTCTTGGCTGCAATGGCGCGCTTCTGCGCGGCAAGCGCGTCCGGAGCGGCCTCCTGCACAGGCGGCTGTACCGGCTGCGCAGGGACAGCGATCGCGCCGCCGGGGATACGCATGAGTCGATTTTCTGCCGCCATCGTGTCCAGATCCGTTCGGATGGTCGTCTGCGTCGCGTTTAAGAGCTCACTCAGCTCCGTGACCGTCACCTGTCCGTTCTGCGCCAGAAGCTCCAGAATTCTCTTCCTGCGAATGTCAATTTTCAGTCTGCCTGCTGCCATAGGTTACACGTCCTTTTATGATGCTTTATAATAGAGATTTATGATTGAGCCGTTCGCCGACCGCTCCACCCGGATGGATGAGGGCGAACTGTTCGGCCTGATAGCCCGTTTCTTCGATGAGCGCTGCCTGCAGCGCGTGGAAGATCATGCAGAGCGCCGTCGTCGAGGTCGTGCCCTGTGCGTTCCACTTATCCGTTTCGCGGTTCACATGCTGCTTGAGCACGACGTCCGCCGCCTGCGCCAAGGGAGACTCCAGATTCTCTGTCACCGTAATGATCGACACGCCCTTGGCTTTGCAGATGTCCACGATGGGGAGCAGCTCCTTCGTCTTGCCGCCACGCGAGGCGAAGACCATCACGTCGCCCTGCTGCAAAAAGCCCATCGCACCGTGGACGGCCTCTGCCGGGGAGATGAACCGGGCAGGGCGCTCGATGCAGCACATGAGGTGCGCAAAGTGCTGGCAGATGATGCCCGAATGCCCGCAGCCTGCAGCGCCGATGCGCGGGGCCTGCGCCAGCAAATGCACTGCCCGCGCAAACGCGACCTCGTCGAAATAATTCTTCATCTCCTGAATGCACTGCGCTTCAATGTCATACGCGGACTTTGCTGCCTGAATGGATTCCACTTTCACAGAATATTCCTCCTGAAATTTGTTCTGCGAACAGTGTAGCACAAATATTATTTGCTTTCAAGGAATAAAATTTTGCGTTTAACTAGTTTTTACGCCGCATTTTGTGTAAAACGCAGAAATAGACAAATATAATTGACGTTCACGCAAATATAGTTTATAATCAGACTATCCGAGGAAATGAGGTGACCGTATGAACCAGCATACCATTCGCACGCCGTTTTTCGAGATCGGGCCGAAATCCTATCTCTATGGGCAGGACGTTGTCGACCTTGCGATCGCTGCCGACAAAGCCTCTGAGAAATACGGCGTCGATATTATTTTCACAACTCCAATTATTTCAATCAGCGCGGTCAAAGCCGCCACGAAGCACATCCACGTCTTCGCCCCGCATATGGATCCGCTGGAGCCGGGCCGCGGCCTTGCCGACATTCTGCCGGAATCTCTGGTCGCCGCAGGCGCAGAGGGCGTGATGCTCAACCATGTAGAAAAGCCGCTGACGCTGGGTGTTCTGAAAAAGACGATTGAGCGCGCCAAAGAAGTTGGTCTGACCACTATTGTCTGTGCAGACTCTATTGTGGAAGCCAGCATGATTGCCAAACTGAACCCCGATATCATCGTGGCCGAGCCCAGCGAACTGATCGGCACGGGCCTCACCAGCGGCCCGGAGTATGTGGAATCCGCCAGCCGCGGCGTGAAAGAAGTCAACCCCGACATTCTGGTGCTGACCGCCGCCGGTATTTCCAACGGGCAGGACGTTTATAACACCATCATTGCAGGCGCTGACGCGACCGGTTCTTCCTCCGGCGTTGCCAAGGCCGCCGATCGCGCGGTAATGGTCGATGAGATGATCGCCGCCGTGCGCAGAGCTTGGGATGAAAGACATACAAAATAAGTATATAACAAATTGATTTGGAGGTCAAACACAATGGAATTTAAGGTTTATCAGAAAGAGCTCGAATTGCAGTCCCGCGGCTGGATTCCCACGTTCCACGACGTTTCCCGCGAGGTCATCGAGGTCGTCAAGGAGTCCGGCGTCAAAAACGGCACGGTCTGCATCGCGTCCCACCACACCACCTGCTCCGTCATGATCCAGGAATGCTCCCATGATATCGACTCGTTCGATCTGGAATACCTGCAGCATGACCTGCTCGATATCATGCGCAAGATGATCCCCGACTTCGCTGAGGAGCATCAGTACCGTCATCCCGGCCCCATCCACGCACAGTTCGGCCGCTATGTGGACGAGCCGGGCGATTACACCAGCATGAACACCGACGGCCATCTGCGCTCCGTCTTCTTCGGCCGCAGCGAGACCATGACCATCAAGGACGGCGTCCTCGATGGCGGCGAGTTCGCACACATCTACTTCATCGACTGGGATCATGTCCGCGCCCGTCACCGTCAGCTGAACGTCACCGTCATGGGTACGACTGAGGACGTGAATGATCGCAAATTCCACGACGGCCAGACCATCGATACCCTCCACAAGTTCACCGAAGAAGAAAAAGCCTACGACCCGCACTATACCCTCCAGCTCGACGCAAGAGGGTTTTGAGATTTGAGTTGTAATCCCCCTATATGTACAGCAGCCCCGGCTCAGGTTGATCCTGAGTCGGGGCTATTGTTGTATAAAGAAAACGCAGTGTCTCTTCGACAATGTGTTACCTGTTATTGTTTTCTCTTGAGAAAATGATAGAATTATTTTTGAGAAAAACTCATTCTGATTTAAGGAGAATTATATATGAACGAAAAATTGTCTGCAGAAGCCTTGTCTGCTTTACTAGGTCAATTTACCCCTGAAAACCTCGGGTCACGATTGTTCATGGAAAGATCCGATTTGTTAACACCTGAAAACTTTCTGGTCTGGTTTCATGAACGATTCCATTATTTACAGGTTGTATTTACGCCTTATGGCCATTTAAAGTGGGCTTCATACCGCACATCCACAACAGATATAATTGAAGCATGGGCGAATCTATCGCTTATGTTAAATCAACCAAGGAGATTGCCAATTAAAGAGTATTTGCTCAATGACACACCAGAAAGTGTAAAACTGGCATGTAATATCTGGCTTTGCGATTTAAAGAATGACATCTACAAAATCGTAGAGCGGGGTGGTACATCATGTGGCAATATGTCTTTATTTGCCGGACTAACATATGAAACTTGCTGCCCAATAATAATGATATACGGTCAAGAACACCGCATGCGTGGGATTGACATACTCGAAAGTTTTGCAAAATTCGAAGAAGCAATGTTGGGTGAAATAATTACTGGAAGAACATTGGATGAGTTAATCAATCCGAACAAATTAAATCCAGAATACTATTCCGCACTATATTATTTTATTGAAACACTTGGACCGGAACGGTTGGTTGAATTTCCCATTGCCTGTGAACTTGCTCTTGCAACAGCTCACATCCCTTTGCCTTCTTCTATAGAAAATTTTCAGAAATATGCTCCTAACTGGCGCTTCATAAAGCTGGTAGAAAAACTTAAAACCATAGAAAATCTTCCGACTATTGATTATAACGACAATAAAACATTCTTCGATTACGCTAATACGGTTCTTCTTGCTTGTGAGTTTGAAACATTAGACGAAGCCTGGGTAGCTGCAGAAGAATACGCTGAAATGTCAGACCTTACAATGGCAGAAGAAATGAAAGCTGCAATTAGGTATAAGAAAAAGCATCCTTGGATGCTTTCATATCCAATGTGCAATGAGGATGACTTTTTCTCAGTGGAGTTTAATCGATTCGAGCCATACTTCACAATTATGGATGATGGGATTAGCTATAACTCAGATCATGTCCGTTCTGAAGAATTAGTGGTTGAGAATCACATGCAAGCTTTGGCACAACAGATATGTGGATATCCCTCGCGCTACTGTCGTGATTCCTTTAAACTAATGTGTGGTTTCAGCTATATGGGAACAAATAATTGCCCCCATTACCTAAACGGAGAATGCGATGGTTATGTGGACGCTGAACCACAATTACCTGAGTTAATTCTTGATGAAGATTCCAACATAAAAAGTGGATGTTCCTTTGAACTGCTTCTGAAGTCTCATAACATTGATATTAAAGATATTGAAGTTGGAATTATGAGATTGGTGACATATGACGAGATAACAAATGCCGCAAAGAAACACTTTTCGGCATAGCGGGGAATTAGCAGAAATGCGAAATAAAGGCAGTGACGCACATGGCGTTGGAGGAAAAAGAATTAGCATTAACGATTATCACGCACGTCTATTTGTGAATTCTGCAATGACTATGGCAGATTTCATACTGGCCGTAAGTGAGCGTACTGTGCAAAATTAGAATAATAATAATTTGCGGGTAAGGCGCATTTCTGAACGCCTTGCCCACAAATGTTCAATTTACATCATAAACTCCCTCACGATCCCAGCGCTATCCTGCGAGGTATATCCCCACAGCACCGAGCCGAGTACCTCGACAGCCTCTTTGCGTTTTCGGTAATATGTCCGGGTGCTGATGTCGCGGATGTGCGGGCGGAGCTGGTCGATGAATTCCTCGACGTTCTGCAGCTCCTGCGGGGAGAGGTAAGCGTAGTAGAGCAGCCAGTAAAATTCTTCGCCGTTTTTATGCTTTGTTCGCATCAGATCTACGGCTCTGTCTACCAGACAGAGCGTTTTAATCTCTTGACGCCGCAGGGGTAATTATGATAATCTATGATTAACAACTGATTTTCATAAAAAGAATGGAGGAGCATGGTGAAATATATCACACGAGAGCTGGAACGAAAATTTTTGAAACTCAATGATTTCTTCAAGGTGATTCTTGTGACCGGGGCAAGACAGGTCGGAAAGACCACGATGCTGAAGCATTTGGCTGCTCCCGACAGAACCTATGTTACGATGGATAACGCAATGGCAAGAGAGCTTGCACAGTCTGATCCAGTCCTTTTCTTTCAGACCTATAAGCCACCCATTCTCATTGATGAGGTGCAGAAAGCGCCGGAGCTGTTTGAGCAGATCAAATTGATTTGTGACGAAAGCGATGAAAAAGGGCAAATTTGGCTGACCGGCTCCCAGCAGTACAAAATGATGGAACGTGTGCGTGAGACGCTTGCAGGACGAATCGGCATTCTGGAGCTATATAGCTTGTCGGCAAGAGAGAAAGCAGGACTTGTATTTGACACAGACCTGGACTTCTCTTTGGCAACGTTGCAGGCACGACAGAAGAAGCTGCCGAAGAACGATGTGGTGCAGGTATTCAACAGCATTTGGGAAGGCGGCATGCCTCAGGTACAGGGCGTAGATGATGAACTTCGGCAGGAGTATTTCAGCTCCTATATCGACACCTATCTGATGCGAGACGTCGCTGAAGCAGGCGGCATTACCGATGCCGTTCGTTTCCGAAAATTCCTTGTGGGCTGCGCGGCGCTTGTTTCAGAGCAGGTCAATTACTCAACACTTGCAGAATCTGCTGACATTGCTCCAAGTACAGCAAAGGAATGGCTGAAGGTGCTTGTAGGACTTCACATTGTCTATCTGCTTGCGCCGTTCTCTAACAACGAATTGAAGCGACTCAGCAAGACGCCGAAGCTGTATTTCTGCGATACGGGGCTGTGTGCCTACCTTTCAATGTGGCTGACACCGGACACTTTGCGGAATGGAGCTGCAAGCGGTCACTACTATGAGAATTATGTTGTGATGGAGCTTGTAAAGAACTACGCCTACGCAAGATCAAAGGTCAACATCACCTATTTCCGGGATTCCAACGCAAAGGAGATCGACGTCTTTGTGGAGGAAAACAATGTAATTCATCCACTGGAAATCAAAAAGAGTGCGATGCCTGATCGCAGGGAGGTCAAGAAGTATAGCGTAATTGACAAGGCCTCTCTGAACCGCGGCAACGGCGGTATCATCTGTATGTGCGAAGAGCCAATCCCCATAGATGCGGAGAACTGCTTTATTCCGAGCAATCTTATATAACAAAGTTCAAACTGCATTAAGAATGCCGTAAATTTGAAAGTCAAGATCAGAGATGAGCATCAGTATCGTACACAAGCGGATTCACACGGAATTTCTAGGAATTTCCATCTGCGTAAGAGCCGATAATGGAATTTACGATACAGCACAGCACCGGGGAAATCATCCTTAAAAAACAGCACCACTTGCATAGAAAGTGCGGGTGATGCTGTTGCTGTTTTTGTTAATAAGATGAATGTTTCATTAAATTTGTATGATACTAAAAGCTTGTTCGTTAAACACGAAGCGGTCAAGAAGTCCAAAAAACTCCTGAAATTCGTGCTGGATGACGGAACCGGCACCGACAGAGTCATTCTTTCCGGTATCCACGAATACTACGAACCGGAAGAGCTCGTCGGCAAAACCTGCGTCGCCATCACGAATCTGCCGCCGAGGCCCATGATGGGAATCGACTCCTGCGGGATGCTCATTTCCGCCGTCCATCACGAGGAAGGCGCTGAAAAGCTGCACCTTCTGATGCTTGATCCGCACATCCCCGCGGGCGCAAAGCTGTATTAATTTGAATTAAAATTACAAAAAGCTGGAATGCACAGACCCTTGTGCATTCCAGCTTTTTTATGGATTTCTGCCCGCAGACCTCATTCCAGTGCGGAGGCCAGTGCGTCGAGCGGGTCGACGGCTTCGCCGTCACGGAAAACGCTCAGGTGCAGGTGCGGGCCAGTGGCCCAGCCGGTCGCGCCGACGGCGGCGATGACCTGCCCCTGCGCAACTGTGTCCCCGGATTCGACATAGAATGCGCGCAGGTGTGCGTACATCGTCTGCACACCGTTTTCATGCTCCAGCGTCACATGATAGCCGTAGGCTTCGCTGTAGCTGCAATCCAGCACCGTTCCAGCCGCGACGGCCAGCACATTTTGTCCCGCCTCGGCTTCGAGATCAACGCCGCTGTGAAACGATTCCTTCTGCGTCAGCGGGTGGACTGTCCAGCCATACGCATCCGTCACGGCTGCGTCCGCGTCCTCCAGCGGCCAGACGTAGGCGGGGGTTTCTGCTTCCGGCTCCTGCGCGGCAGGGGCCGGAGTTATAACCGGGTCAATGTGAATGACCGGCTGATTAACCGGCGCTTCGGGTGTTTCGGCCTGCTCCTGCATGGCGGCGGGCGCTTCCGGGACGCGTGCGGCGGTCTGCGCCTGCGTTGCAAGTACGCCTGCGGCAAGCAGGAACAGCGCCGCAGTAAGCGCGCCCGTCCAGACGGGGAGTCTGCGGAAGCGCAGAATCGCGCGGACGCGCTCCTCCGCACAGCTTTTTGCAAAGCTGCTGCAAAGGGGAGAGGGCTTTGTCTGCCGCTGCGCCATGTCAAGAAGCGCCAGCGCGTAGGGCTTCTTGCAGGCCGGGCCGAGCGCACGCAGAACGGCCTCGTCGCAGGCCAGTTCCATATCGCGGTCCGCAAGGCGCACCATAATCCAAACCAGCGGGTTCCACCAGTACAGGCACAAACAGACAATCAGCAGCAGCTTGCGCAGGCAGTCCCGGCGGCGGATATGCGCCAGCTCATGCGCCAGAACAAGCTGAAACTGCGGCTGACCGGCCGGCAGATCGTCCGGCAGCAGTACCGTCGGGCGGAAAACGCCGAACGTCAGCGGGGCGCGGCGGCTTTCGGTCACACAGATCCTCGGGTCGCGCAGAAAGCGGAACCGATCAAGCAGCGCGTCGACGGACGGCTGCGGCAGAATGCGCCGGGGATGGAACCGGCGCGTCATGCAGACATAGCCGGCTGCAAAATACGCGGCAAGCAGCGCTGCGATCCCGAACCAGAGCAGCAGCCGCCAGTCCGTCCCCGATCCGGCGGCGGACGCGGTCTGCGCCGCAGAAAGCTGCGGGAAGGGGAGCAGCGCAGACGCAATGGGCGCGGTCTGCGGCTCCGCCGTGCCGCGCAGCAGGTTCCAGACGCTCAGCCGCGTCGGGATCTCGACCGGCAGCAGGAACCGAATCGCGGCGGTGCACCAGAGCGCCGGGAAAAGCCTTCGGGGCAGATGATCTTTCAGCGTCAGCCGCAGCGCGAGGATCAGGAGAACCAGCGCGCTTCCGCCAAGGACTGCCGCCTGCACACCCGTCATGCCTCCTGCGCCTCCACCAGCGCGCGCAGCCGCGCCAGCTCGTCTTTGGACAGCGAGCGGTCGGACAAAATCGATGCGAACAGCAGCTCTGCCGAGCCGCCAAAGACCTTGTCGACCAGCGAATCGGCCTCCTCCTTCTGCGCCTGCCGCTTGGTGATCACCGCATGGCAGACAAAATTTGGCTCCCGCCGCTCGATCGCGCCCTTGTCGATGCATTTTTTGATCACGGTATAGGTTGTGTTCTTGTTCCAGCCGATGGAATCCGCCAAGCGGAGGGAAATTTCCTTTGCCGTGCGGTCATTCTCCTGCCAGAGCACCTCCATGACCTTCCATTCCGAATCAAACAGCTTCATAAACAGCCTCCCATTCCAACTCTTACGTTCAGACTATCACATTCGTCCAAATCTGTCAAGAGGACTTGACAAATGCAGACTACTGTGATAGTTTACAGATAGACTATCGCGATAGTGCAGCGAGGAAAGGAGGTTCCGCATCCCTTTTACACAAACAACCAACCATACATACAGCAAGACAAAACGCATATTAGAAATTTGCGGCTGCCGTCCAACTTTTTCTTTTGCTTCTCCAAAAGAAAAAGCTGCAAAAAGAAAACGAGCCCGGGGGGATTTCGATTCCCCCCCCGGAGCTCCCTTGAACCGACCAGAAAAACCGCTTCGGTTTTTATGGGAATCTGCGACAAATCTGCAGCTGCCCAATGGGCCGATGTGTACCGGCAAGCGGCAGACCCACATCCGTAACGCTCCTTCGTCGCGAACGGCTGTGACCGGCATCGGCCCCTACAGGACTCCGGCGAATCCGCACTGCCCTGCAAATTTTGAACGCAGAGCGGATTTACCGCAGCCATTCAAAGGCAGCTGCTTTCAAATTCGTTGTACCGTGACAGGCGGCGCGTAGAATCGTGCCCGTAAGGTGACTCGGTGTGTTCGCAACGATTAAAAAACCGGTTCCTGCCTGAACCGTATCCGCAGAACGCACCAATCGTAACCAGCGCCCCTTTTCTCCTCCTTCTTTTCCGACAAGACGGAAAAGAAGGGGCCGCCGGAGGCATCCCACTCTCACACACCCGAATCCAAAGGAGGTCATGATGAAGAAAACCCAACGGCTGACCGCCGTTTTTCTGCTTTTACTTATACTCTGCGGCTGCTCGACACCGACAGCCCCGGATACCATAGTCATGCCGCAGACATCTGCGGAAACCCGCACAGAACCCGCGCCTGTTTCAGCAGAACCGGAACCCGGCGTGTTTCATCTGGAATACGAGCAGACCGCGCTGCCGGAGCCGCTTTCGGCCGTCACGGCGCTGACCGTGCTGGACGGCACGTTCCTTCTCGGCGGCGTTTCGGAGACGGGGCTTGCGCTCGTGCGCCTGACGGCGGAGGGAAAAAGCGAAGAACTCCCGCTTCCGGGCAGCACGGAGTATCTCTACGCGCTCTGCCCGGACGGGGCAGGCGGGGCGTGGCTGCTCTGCGGAAGCCTGCCGAAGGGCTATTTCGATGCGTTCGGAAACTTCCGGTTCCTTTCAAAGGAGCCGGAGGGCAAGTTTGCGCTGGCCCACTATGACGCCGCGTTCGCCTTGCAGGAGATCGTGCTCCTGCAGACGCAGTACACCGACCGCTTTTTCCAGCTGTGCAGGCTTGAAGGCGGCTTTTGCATGATGAGCGCATCGCTGCTTATCCGTCTGGATGAGGCGGGCGCGGAAACGTCGCGGCAAAGTCTGGACGCAAAGGACGGCTGGAGCTTCGCGGCCATACAGGAGGCGGACGGCGTTCTGTATGTCCTGACGCGGAATTTTTACGGCGAGGAGCTGCCGGAGCTGCGCAAATTCGCGCCGGATACGCTTTCTGCGCTGGAGGCCGATACCTGCACCTCGGAGGTCATCGGGCTTGGCCTGTGCGCGGACGGACGGCTGCTGATGGGGAACAGGGAAGAGCTCTTCGCGTATGATACCGGTTCCGGAGAAACCGAACCGCTTGTCCGATGGCAGGAGCTTGGGGCGAACGTGCTCACCGAGCAGCCGCGGGAACTGGAAGACGGATATCTGCTCTTTTCGCCGGGCGATACATCTCTCCAGCGCCTGCGCCGCGTTCCCGGACAGGCGCCGGAGCGGACGGTTCTGACGCTGGCGGTCGTGTGCGGCGATACACCGTTCGGAGCGTTTACGCAGATGCTGCAGGACTTCAATCTCAGTCAGGACGCGTACCGGATCGACTGGACACTCTACACGGATTCGCAGTACGCGGACGGCGAACCGGCCGATCTGCTGCGCACGGAGCTTATCGCCGGACGCGGGCCGGATCTGTTCGCATTTTATACCAACGGTTATACCCCCGTCCCGCTTGCGGCGGAGGACGTCTGCGCGGATCTTTTGCCGCTGCTGGGCGATGAACTGACGCGCGACGCGCTTCTGCCGGGGTTATTCGACCTGATGCAGCCGGACGGCGCGCTCTATCAGCTGCCGCTGACCGTCTCAGTCGACACGCTCGTCGCGCCGTCGCGCCTCATCCCGGAGCCGGGCGCGACGTTTGCCGAATTTGAACAGGCGCGCAGCCAGATGCCGGACGGCTGGGTCCCCATCGATTCGTGGAACACGCCGGGCAACCTGTTCGCCTTCTGCGTTCCGTTCTGCATCGGCGCGTATGCAGACAGGGAAGCCGGAACCTGCGACTTTGAAACGCAGGGCTTTTATGACTGCCTCACGTGGTGCAAGGCATGGGGCGGCGACGGCTCGACCCCGGAGGAGCCGGAGATAACGCTGGTCAGGCTTACAAGCATCCGGGGCGTTGACCAGCTTGCCGGGCGGAGCGAATATGTAGAGAAAAACTGGTTCGGTGAGCCGGGATATACCTATGCGGGCTTCCCAGCGCAGTCCGGCAGCGGCAGCGCGTATCAGGTTTTGTCGAGCCTCGGCCTCGGCCAGCAGTGCAGCGATCCGGACGGCGCGAAGGCGTTTTTCGAGTTCTGCTTTTCCTATTCGCAGGACGGTGCGCTTCCTGCAAGCTTCCAGCGCCTGCAGTCGGAGCTGGCGGCATACAGGGCCGCTGACTCGGACGGCGGAGAGAGGACGGTCAGCGAGGCGGATGCGGCGCAGTTTTACGAGCTGCTGAACGGCATCACCGTGCTGGCGGGGCTGGACGGCCAGCTGACCGAGATCCTGCAGGAGGAGGCGGCCGGTTATTTTGCCGGCAGCATGACGGCGGAGCAGGCCGCGCGGAATATCCAGTCCCGCGCAAGCCTCTATTTGCAGGAGCACCGCAGGGCATGACAAAGCCCCGGCAGAGCCGGGGCCTGGGTCAGCGCCTGCTGACCTCATAATCTTCGTCGCGGAAGATCCAATCGTCCAGATCGCCGCAGTCGGCGGGTCCGTTGTTTCTGTATGTCATATTCGCTGCCTCCTTTTTTCACGATCCAGACTAGTATATGGAGGCGCGCATGAAAATGCGCGTGAAATATGACGCCGCTCCGCAAGCAGCTGCGCTTCCGCAGAGCCGCGCGATGCACGGGGTCAGGCAGACTGAAACAGGATCAGAGAAAAGTAACGGATCTTCCCGTCGTCCGCCCAGCATTTCATGTGAACAGCGTCGGCCATCCTCTGCGCGTCCACGCAGTAGGCCGACATACAGGACGCGTGCTTCCACGGGCCTGCGCCCATCATCAGAAGATCGGTCAGACCGTCCGCACGCATCTGCTCCATAAGCTGCTCGGTCAGCAGATTCTGGTGCTTCTTCGCGGCCTTCTGCTCCGCCATATCCCAATAATCGACGGGGGTTGTTTCGATCATCAGGATCAGCGCCGTCTGGTACCGCCGCATATCCGCCGTCATTTCCTCGACCGTTCCGCTCATCGGCGGACAGGCCGGGAGAACGCTGTAATTGCCGCAGAGGTTCTGCGCACAGAACCTGCGGTATTCCGGCACAACGACCAGCTCCCGCACCGGCAGAACTGCTGCGTCCGTAAATCCGGACGCCTTTGCCATTGCAGCATAATCCCGCATGGAACCCTCTCCTGTCTTGAACTGTCTTTGCGGTCATTATAGCGGTTCGCCGCCGCATTGTAAAGTGCTGTGCGGCGCCTATGCCGTCTGCGTGTAGTCCTGCAGTGCCTGCTGAAGCGCGGCAAGGGCCTTTTTCTCGATGCGGGACACATACGACCGGCTGATGCCGCACTTTGCGGCGATCTCCCGCTGTGTCAGCGGCGTCCGGTCGCCGAGTCCATAGCGCAGCGTGATGACCATCCGCTCACGCTCTGACAACACCTCGTTCATGACCTCGTAGAGCTTTTTGTATGTCTGCCGCGCGCTCAAGTCCTCGAACAGATCCTCGTCCGAGCATAAAACATCCATCAGCGACAGCGCGTTCCCGTCCTTCCCCGTCTCAATGCAGTCCGAAAGCGAAACATCCCCCGCCGTCTTCTTCATCGACCGGAAGTACATCAGGATCTCATTCGCTATCCTCTCCCAACGGATACATAGGTTGGTCAATGGGTGGCAAATCCGCCTCTCCATCCTCCGCAAAGAGGTAAACATAGGCATTTTTGCCGTCCCAGACCACCTTTTTGACGATGGTGCGCAGCAGGCGGCGTTTTTCCTCCAGCGTGGCAGAATCCACCGCGCTGGCGAAGGATTCGATCATCCCCTGATGGAAGGCGAACTCCTGATGGAGCATCCGGCTCTGCTCGGTGAGGGCTTCCAGCTCGGCAAGGCGCAGCTGCTGGGTCTCGCTCTCCTGATGGAGCGCGTCGATCTGCTCCATGACGTACTTTGCAGAGGTGTCGCTGGCAACGGACAGGGACTCCACCAGCCGTTTGATGCGCTCTTCCGTCTCGGCATGTTTTTCCCGGAGCAGCGCCAGCTCTGCGTCGTAGCCCTCCTTGCTGCCGCTGATGACCTTCTTGGTCTGCGCCAGCAGCCGGGTAAGGGTCTCCTTGTCGGCGGACAGCTTGCGGATCTCTTCGATGATTTTAGCGTCCAGCGTGTTGCCGTTGCAGTTTTTCATAGAGCAGACCGTGCCGTGGCTGCGCTCCTTGGTGGAGCACATGTAGGTGTAGATCAGCTCGCCCTCCGCATTCTTGCGGTTGGTCAGCTTCGGGCGCATATAGTCGCCGCATTCGCCGCAGCGCAGAAGCCCGGACAGCAGCGCCACGTTGCTGCGGGGCCTGCGGTAGCTCTTGGATTTGTTGACATCCAGCATGGCCTGCACCCGCACCCAATCGCTGCCCGCGATGATGCCCGGATGCTTGCCCACCGCCACGATCCATTCCTCCATGGGACGGATCTGATTCGCCTTGCCGGGGCGCTGGAGGGTGCGGTTATATGCCATGACACCGTGCTCGCCGTCGAATTCTGCGCGCTCGGCAAACAGGTCAACATTGTTTTCTTTCAGATACTGATACGCCGTCTCGTCGGCGATCATGTAGACCGGGTTGGTCAGAATGCCGCGGATGGCAAAGCGGGTGAACTGCTTGCCGCGCTTCGTGACGCAGCGGTGCTCCAAAAGATACTGGTCGGTCTTGCTGAGAGAGCCGGTTTCCATGAACACCTCGAAGATCGTCTTGACCAGCTGGATTTCCTCCGGAATTGGTTTGAGCTTGCAGGCTTTCTTCACCTTGCCGTCCACCGTCACGCTGGACAGGCTCTCCGAGGCGTAGCCCGTGGGCGTCGTGCCGCCCAGCCAACGCCCGGTCTTGGACAGCTCGTGCATATTGTCCCGGATGCGCTCGGCGATGGTCTCCCGCTCCAGCTGGGAGAACACGGACGCAATGTACATCATCGCGCGGCCCATGGGCGAGGACGTGTCGAACTGCTCGCGTATGGAGATGAAGTCAATGTGCCGGTCGCCCAGATCCTCGATGAGCTTGGCAAAGTCGCCGATGTTGCGGCTGATGCGGTCGAGGCGGTAGACCACGATGGCGGCAAAGGCGATCTTCTGGGAGTCCTTCATCATTTTCTTGAACTGCGGGCGCTCCAGATTGCCGCCGGAAAAGCCCTCGTCCTCGTAGACCAGCACGTTTTCCGCCGCTTCCTCGCCAAAGTGCATGGCGATGTACTGGCGGCACAGCTCGATTTGGTTCTCGATGCTCTCGCCCTTGCCGGTAAATTTGGACTTGCGGGAGTAGATGACATATTGCTTCAGCGTATCTTTCGTTTTCATGGCAGCACCTCGCGTTATTCGTTAGGTTGGTAGATATATTATAACGGATTGGAATCAATTTGAAAAGGTACCCAAGGGAAGAATCTGAAAATTTCTGCGGGAGGCAGAGGTTTTCGCGCGCTGACCGTGCCCGTTCGGAGGGCATCACTCATGTGCATTGAGAAAATGATTGATGGAATGAGTGATGGGTGCTATTTAGAACATTATTGTTTTCGTCATCAACTGCATTCGTGCAGTCGCGCCGCACGATTTTTGCGCTTCACTACTTGTCATACGTCAAGTCCATTTTGCGTCACAGTTTGTCATATGACAAGCTGCATCATAAAAACCGCCGCCCCGATTTTTCGTTCGGGACGGCGGTTTGTCAAGCAAGGCTTCGCAGATATCCTTCCACGTTCTGATACTGAATGCCGTCTATCTCTTGGCTTTCTCCACGATAGAGGACAATCTTCCCGGTGATCGGGCCGTAGCGGTGCTCGGTCTGGGCGCATTTATGCTCGTCGATCAGATGGCGATACTGCTGCGGGACAGCTTCCTCGCTGTGCTTGATCTCGAAAATCCGGCAGGAGCCTGCCTCCGGGTCAAACACCACCATGTCAAATTCGCCCACGGGGAATTGCAGGACAAATACCTGCTTCTTTGGGTTTGCCAGCTTCGTTTCCAGCAGGACGATGTCCTCCAACATCCGCCCTTTGATCTCGGTCAGGATGCGCTGCTGCACGGCGGTGCGCTCCGCCAGAGACAGTGCGCTGAACGTCTCATCCAGCAGCAGACTGCGGATCAGCGCATCCGCCTGCGCATAGCGGAGTCCCGGCTGCGCGATCACCGTGCGTCCGGACTTCGTGCTGACATCCGGCAGGTGCAGCACGTCGATCTCCCGCGTTAAGTCCAGCAAGTCCAGATACTCCTTGATCTCCGCCGCGTGAACATCGTCCAGCGCCACGGTCTGCTCTGCCCTGTTGCGGATCTCCAGCAGCTTCCGCAGGCTGTCTGTGACAAGCGCAAGGTCGATGCGGTCGAGGATGTCCGTCGGATTTTTCCGATCCCGACGCAGATTGCTGGCGGAAACGCCAAGGTCGTGGGACTTCCAATCCTGCGACAGCACCTCCAGCGTGAAGCGGTGGTTGATGTCCTCCACCACCCGGTTGATGGCGCTGGTCAGCTCATTCTTGTCGTACAAATCCCGCAAATGACGGAAATGCCCCTCATACTGATAGCAGCGCAGAGAGTGCTGGATGTTGCGGGCAATGGCGGTGTCCACGTATTCGTCGGTGCTTTCCTTGCTGGCAAAGGTAGAGGTCTCGTTGTAGTGGACGCCGCCGAGACTCATGGTGCCGCCGTAGCGGATATACTCATCGATGCCGTGAACGCCGAGGACAGTTTCAAACTCTCGGTAAGGGATGAATGTGGTGTGCAGCAGGATGCAGCGGTCGTAAAGCTGCTCGTCCTCGGTAAAGAGGAAGCCCAGCGAGTCCGTGCCGGAGAGCACGATCTTCATACCGCAGGCCGCAAACACGTCAGAAAACAGCGCTGCGCCCTCGATAAAATCCTCCATCAGCGTCACTTCGTCGAGGAACACATAGCGAAAGCCCTGCGCTTCCAATGCCTTGAGGTCGCGGTTCACGTCTGCCAGCGTGTCTTTTGCGGTGATCTGAATGAACGCTGCCGTGGCAAGCTCTGCGTCGTTCATCTCCGCAAAAATCTGGCGGATCATGGTGGTTTTCCCCGTCCGGCGCAGGCCGTAGAGAATGAACACCTTGTCCTGCGGCTCACCGTAGACAAAGTCGTGCAGCTGCCGGAAGCACTCGCGCCTGCGATAGCCGCGAACAGACGCTGCAAAGGAACGCAGCGCCTCGCCGGTGCGGACATTGGTGGTAAACGCGGAAAGGTTCGCAGATTTCGCCTTGGGCAGCTGCTTTTTCAGCGCTTTCAGCTCCTGCTCCAGTTCTTTCCGCCGCTCGATCTGCGCACGGAAATTCTCCAATTCGTCAGCGGGAATATACTTCTCCCGCCGCTTCTTGTTCTCTGTCCAACGATGGTAGAAATATTCCTTACCGTTGACGATTTTCTTCGTAATGGAACCGGCAGGCAAAGCAGAAATCTGCTGTTCCAGCTCTGCTGCCCGCGTCTGCACTTCAGATAACTCCATAGCGCACCTCCTGTGAGATACTATTCTATGCAGAATTATACCCCATTATACCCTCGAAATCAAGGGTATAATAGGGCGTGACTTAATTGACAACCCCCCCCCAAGAGGTTTTGTAAGCTCAATCAAAAGACCAGTTCTCAATATTAATGATCGTTCAGCGGATGCCATTTTTATTCCGATGTCATTTCATCAGGTGAAAATCAAGCTCAATTCTTAGTTCGGAATTTTCTGAGAATACAAAGCAGCCTCTGTTATAATCAAACTTCGGATTTAATTTATGTATCAGCCGATGATGGTTGGGGCAAAGAATGATTATATTTGAAGAATCGTTATTTTGTGAATCCGAAAAATAAGCAATATGATGCGCTTCGGAAATATCTGCATTAAATTCACGAAAAGTGTTCTCCCCACACAACTGGCAGCAGCCACCATAAAGCCGCTTTAGTTGTCTGATGATGCCAGTGTTGTAAACGCGAACCCGTCGGTCGCTTGTTCGTAGTTCGATCGATGCACTTGTATCTCTGTAATTCAGAATTTTTTCTAAATCACTCTCGTCCAACGCATCCGATATGAACTCTTGCTGGAATTCTTCAGAATTATCATTATCCAAACGAGCATTTTCCAGAAAAGCTCTTACAATTTCAGTGAGTTCTTCAAATGAAAATTGCCTGAGATAGTCAGTCGTCTGAATAATTCGGGATCTCGGAGGCCTGTTGCACTGCCCTCTACGGAAGCTACTGGTTGTAACATCATATTCATCCCGAAGACGGCGCAGATAGCTTCCCTTCTTCCCAAAGAGCGCGGCTATTTCATCAAACCCTTTGGTCTGTGTTTCAAAACCGAACTCATCAAAAGCCCGTTTATCAAATTCTGAAAGGTAGTAGGCAATAATGTCCATTACTTTCCTGTATTCCATAGTTACTCCTTTTTCAGCAATTGATACAGTTCCTTTTCTAACCTTTCTAAAGTTTCTTGCCGCTTGGGTGAACGCAACTCACATTCCCAGACAATAATAACATTCCATCCCATATCCCTTAGCTGAGCTTCCTTCCGCTGATCTCTGGAAATATTCGTTTCAATCTTTTGCCTCCAGAACTCAGTGTTGCTTTTTGGCCAGACAAAGTATTTGCACCCTTCATGTCCATGCCAGAAACAGCCATTTACAAAGATTACCGTCCGATACTTCGGAAGCACCAAGTCAGGAGTCCCCGGAAGTTTCCTTACATTTTTTCGGTATCGGAATCCCTTTGAAAACAGATACTTGCGAACCAGTTCTTCAGGCTTCGTATCTTTTCCCGCTATTCTGGACATATTGTAACTACGGGACTCCTTTGTTTTAATATCAGCCACAGTATATCAATCCGCCCTGCATCTCGTTTTTTTCGGATTCTTTGAGGCAATCGACTATCCAGGGGAGAGTTTGATCTTGTCTGATTTCGCTCAATTCGCTATTTTTGACGAAAATCGCATTCCACCCCATATTCAATGCCTCATTACAGCATTGCTTCGCCCTTGTGAACATCTGGTCAGAGTGTCTCTGCCAGTACCGTTGTTCACACAAGCCCTCAATCGAATCTCCTTGATATTCGCAACCGACGACATAGATTGCTGTCTTGTATTTTGGATAAACTACGGTAGCATTTTTCGGATGATCTTCATTGGTAATGCGGCTTCTGATTCCCCTCTTGAATATATATGAGCGGATTATTTCAGAATAGCTGGATTCAGGAGAAAAAAGAACCGTAACCGATTTGTTGCGGTTCGGATGACTACAGAGCATATCATCGATCTGGAGGATCTGATAGAAGACACCTTCCAGCAATTTCACCGGAATACTGTTACCCGCCAATCTGATTATTTTGTCTCTGGCAAAAAGTGCATCGCCTTTATGGAATTCGATATTGTTGTATTTGAGTTTTCTATAGTCTTCATCTGTAAATCCCATAAAGAGCAAGCACTCCCGGGGCGTCAGATATCTGAATTTGCTACGGCCGTCTATGCCGCTGTCAAAGTACAGATTACCGGAGTTCGGGTTCCGGTCTTGTTTGGTAGTAATGGTCCGTACAGCGTCAATTGCCGGATTGAAAGATCCGTCCGATAAAATGATTTGCGGATTATCCTGCCAGATTTTTCTTCTGGATTCGGTATCGTTTGGCGTACATTCAACCGCTTCTGCAAAGATTTTCTGATTTTGATAATTGATTCTCAACAGCTCCTGGACGGAATATTGTACAAAGTATTCTGATTCCCGGAAATCCTTGATAATATCTTCAGGAGCTTTCTTTGCCGCAAAATACTCATTGACTAACCGCCAGTCATCGATGCAGTCCCCGACATAAACGCTTATCATCAGAAGGCGAGGCCGGTTTTGGGGCAGTCCAAAAGAACTGGCATTCAGCTGGTAATACTGACTGATATAGCCCAGATCTTCAAGATCGGAAATCCAGGTCGAGAAATTTTTGATATGTCTTTTTGAAAGCAGGGTGGGAACATTTTCCATCAGAAGAAACCGCGGAAGATGCTTTCCGGCAGCTCTCATTTCTGTGAGGATTCTGCCAACCTGCCATAGCAGACTTGAACGACTTCCGGAGCCTTTGTCAATTCCCTTATTGTAACCGTGGAAAGCACCAACATTGGAAAGGTCCTGACACGGAAACGAATAGGTCAGTATATCAATATCATCCGGAAGCAATTTACCATCGAGGCAGCTGATATCTACAAAATTTTTGTTCCGGAGAATACTGATGTATATGCGGCGTAACGCTTCAGCGGAGTATGTCTTGAATGAGTTGTAATCCAGTGGTTCCTTTCCGGAGTTGCTGAAAGTATAATTACCAAGAATGCCAAGGAGTTGTTCCTTACTCATACTTTCTACTTCAGCAGGAATTTCCGGTGAATTGTGAATGACATCGTATGCAGCAATTGCATGGACATCCCATTCGCTGGTTCCCAATGTATTCACTTTTATACCAAGATTCTTCAGTGCCTTGGCCTGACTTCCGATTCCGCTGAAAAGCTCCACCAGATTGTATGTCTTATGCATTATACCGAGATTCCTTCCGAAATTAGTTTCTCTTCCGCAGCAAGAGCAAGCTTTACTGCCGTCATAATTCTGATAGGCAGTTTTCCGCTTTTTGAAGAAGGAATATTGCCTGTAGTTGCGATATTGATTATTTGCATGACCGCATTTTTTTCCTGGTATGAAAGGCTTGAAGATCCTTTCATCAGCATGGAATTCCAATATCCGGCGCCTTTTGCGATCATATCCATAATCGTCTGCAAGTCATTGGTTTCCTTCTGGTCCCTTTTCGCGTCTTTTTCCGCTTCTTTTAACATGGATTCCGGAATCAATTCTGCAAGGAAGTCACCGGAAAGCTCATACTTGACCTTATCCCTGTACTCTTCCCATGTGGACTGACGTTTACAGTATTCCGTAACAATGACCCCATGACTATCGCAAATAAAATCATTGGTCATCCGTGTTACAATTTCAATTTCACGTATGAAGGCCGGAGACAGTCTTTGCTTATCCCAGATATCTTTCCAATTCAATGTGTACCCATTGGGAATGGAACTTAGAATTTTGGCGATTGTGTAGGGGACAATATTCAGCTTATATCCACCGGTTTTATACCAGAAGCCAGTCGGTTTTTTTGCACTGTCCTTGTTTCTCTCCAGATAATCGTCGATTGTTCTGAAGATAATGGCAGCACAAATACACCGTTCAAAATAGAATTCGTTGAAACTTTCGTTATGGGCTTTGAATTCTTCGCTGATAGCTGCTCCGAACTCCTTCATAGCCCAGTTCTTGCCCTTGGAGACAATGTGCGGCTTGCAATAAAAAACAGCAGTGTAATACATGGCCAGCTGTTCCTTATTGATGATCTGCTTTTTGGGGAACTTCGCCTGGAACCGTTTGGCATCATCGCCACGCAATTTAAGCTGTTCCTGCTGATACCGCTTTCTGGATCGTTCATAGTACCATCCGGTAGGAATTGTAAACAGTCTGGGCGGTGCCAGGTGCTTTTTGGACATTCTTTCCATCCAGATATGGAACGGCTCGTTTGAGAAAAGATCTGCTGCGGTTACTTTATTCTGACTGTTGGCATACTTTGCAATCGCCTGGACCATTTCATCGTAGAAGCGAACCCCCTCTTCGTTTTCGGTTTCTCTGTCCTCAATTACGGTCAGTTTCATTGGAACATAGATACCATTGAGTTCTACATTTGTTTTTTTCAGAACAGCTTCCGCAAGAGCTGCCGTTGTCTGACCGCCGTTGATTATCTGCATATCAACAATTCTGGTGATCATTAACTCACCATCAACAGAAGCAACGTCAACATCGGCGGCCGTTACCGCGATGCCATTGTTGTACGTAAAAAACTTGGTAGGGTCAGTGTTTATTGTTTTACGGATACCGCTATTGACACTTTTGGATCCACCGGTTCCCAGAAAGGCACGGACATTCCCCTCAAGGACCTTACTGCCGTGTTCGATATAAATACTTGCCAGAAGCTTGCCGGGGATAATCGCTATGTATGCGTCATAGCCAAGGCCTTCGCCAACATTGCCTTTTATGCATGGAATGCCGGTGTAGTTAAGATCAGGAAAATCGTGGGCAATATCGATGACAATCGGCTCGGAACTGTTTGAACTTTCCATCTCGTAAAACCGTTCCAGATACCAGAGATTTATCTCGAGCGGTTTCCCGTTAAAGTCCTGCTTCTTGATTTTCTTTGTGGTTTTGGTTGTTTTCTTAGTACGTCCTTTACTTTTCCGGACGTTTGTTTCGAGCAGGTTCGCTTCAAGAAGGTTTGTGCCGAGGTCCTTGTTAGTCAGAATAAAAAACTTGACTTTAAGAATGCGTTCCTCATCATCGTCAGCTGTATTTATACGCTTTTTTATCAAACGACCGATTTTCAGAACATCGTCAGAATCATCGAAGTAATCATTCAGGGAGCCATTGCATGATTCGTCCAGGAAATAGTAAAGTCTCCAGTACAATTCATCGACTCTGCTCATATTCAGATTTTCTGGAGAATAAGAATCCTGAAAGTCACTGATAAGCAGGATAAGGCTATGGTCAGTTTCGTCAAATGCGTAACCATCGGCACGCATCAGACGCCCACCACGGCCTTTTTTATCTCCCATACCAATCCTGACAGGCTCTTCTATTTCATCAAACTCTGAAAGGATATCCAGAGTACGACCGACAAATTCATCCTCTGTATCGGAGCCGCTGATTGCTGATTCATTTCTGAGTTCAGTAAGAAATTCTTTTTTGTATTCCTGATAATTCATGGCTACTCCTCCGGCTTTTTCAGCCCACCTCGAAAGAAACCAGGTCTGTCAACGAAATTTCATAAGAGGCTTTCTTTATGGATGGGGCGACATCCTTGGTCGTCAGGCGCGGAAATCCTTCAGTGACCTGATATCGCTTATAACCGCTGATTTCATATACATACTCATCATACAGGTCGTGATACTCATAGCCTTGTAGGGCAACGCGGGACATAAATTGATCGCGTTCATCGGACGTAGTAAACATATCCCGTGTCTGAATAACAAGCTTGTTCAATGTTATCCCGTTATAAGCCATGCTCATTTTTTCCAATGAGAATACTGCGAGTTCACCATCATATTCACTGTCCAACTGCTCAAGGGACGAAATCTTTACAGTCTGACCACCACTTCTGACCGTTTTGACCTCTACCCATGTATCATCAAACGAAAAGTCCTTGTGCGTCAGTTCCTGTCCGCTCCAGCTCTTCAGTGCATTATAGAGACCAATTCTTTCTGCCAGTGTTCCTTTCAGATATAGGATTTCGCCAATCAAACCCATTATTTCAGGTTCCGTCAGCAAGTTTCCCTTGGAAGATACAAACATCTTCTTCCACTGGAAATACCTGTTTACGATAGCTGTGTAGCCTTCCGAGCGGTCCTTGACATCTCTGGTCTGTTCCACGAGGTCCTCGCAGAACTTATAGAACAGTCCACTGACTTCCTCATCGCACAAAGAAAACCTGATGGTGTTGTAGTCCGGTCTCGTATACTGATTCACTTCGATTGCTGAGGTACCGGATACCTTCCGGGGAGTGAATTTCCCACGGAATTCAATGGCTTTCCGACCTTTCTCATCAAGTCCGATATGAAGCTCGAGGATATGAATGTTATCTACACGGGAAAAGAAATTTGCATTACTGAATTTCTCAAACAGCGATTTTATATCTATCATTCTTCCTCCTCGCCTTCTGCCAGAATATCGTCCTGTTCAAACCAGTTATACACCTTGTTCGCCTTATATTTGGTTGCACTTTTCGATGCGCTATCATTCCTGGGCAGACCCATCGCAAATCCGACAACAGGCGTACCTGCCATCTGTGCTCTGAACTCGTCCATCCGGTTTTTCTGATCGCTGTCAGTGAAGACATCCATCATGTAAATGAGTAATAATGGGCGACGCTTTTCAACATAGGCAAACCACGTTCTTGAGGGGTATGTACGGTTATCAGAGAACTCAACACCCTTGATCCGCTCATAATCTATACGGTAAAGGCGCTTTGCTTCCTCAAGAATCTCGTCGGCGCTGGAGCCATCGAATCCTACGATGCCGGTTCTGCCGTCTCCGGGACCCCCAAGTTTTCCTCTCTGGCCAATTCCTAACCTTTTGGTTTCATAGTTGATTATACAATGATCGCGATGGACTTTAGGAATCGTCCTTCCGCTGAGAGTTACATTGAGGGTTTCATCGTCTGTCGGCTTCCCTTCCATGAAGGCAATATCAAACAGGTCTATACTTTTGTCAGTGGTATTCTCCAGAAATTCAGCTATCTGACTTGTGCTGAAATCCGAGCTGTATTTGGAAATTTTCAGATGACGGATGTATTCTACGATGATTGCCTTTGGGATGCATTGAATTATATAGTGCCCTCGTCCTGCTTCCGTCCGTTCAAAAGAAAATCCCTTCCCAACAAGTCCTGCAACCAGCTTTTCTGTTTCCAGAAAATTCTTTTTCTGTATCTCCGGATCGAAAATCAGATAAGGAGTTTCAACAATCCCGCCGAAATAGCTGCTGAACTCAAATTCGTTGACTGCATTCCTCATCTTGTTGTATGCAGTAATACTCAATTCGGCAGAGTCATTTCTTACACGAATGCCGAAATCCTTCGGACGTCGCTTAAGATCATGCATCCTGTCCATATCGGCTTTCAATCGATCCGTTGCATCGGAAATTTCTGCATACCACCTGGCAGACGATTCATGTGTCCATATTCTGAACAGATCTTCATAATTTTTCCGATATCCGAACCAGCGTCCCATCTGCATCAGGACGTCATATGTGCAAGTGTTGCGGTAGAAATAACTGATGACCAATCCTTCCAGTGTCAATCCTCGTGAAAGCGCAAGACCACCTATTGCGATTACACGGAGAGATTCGTTTTTGGGATATTCCAGTTTTTCCGAACTTCTGGAACTGTTAACTACTTTGATCTGTATCCGTTCCATTGCACTGAACAGAACGTCTACAATATCGTCCCAGTCATATTCAAGCGAGGAGTATTCCTTGTTCCAGTTATCATACAGCCTTTTCAGGACAGGATCCTTCATGGACTCGTCAAAGTCATGACTGAGGTTATACTTTATGGATGTATAAGCACGTGTGTGAATAGCATCTACTTCGCTTTTTATATATTTCTGCACTCTGACGAACCGTGATATATTGATCAACATAGACCTGTGATCTTTGATATCGCCTCTGAGATCTCTGAGTGCATTGGCCAGGTAGAATGTATAGATTGCATCGGTGAGACTTTCCGGCAATTCGTCTTCCCATTCTTTCTTGTGCTTGAAATAGAAGGGATATCCATCATCTTCTTCGCGGCCTGCGTCGGTAATATATCTTAACTGCGAATGGAATTCGCCGTTTTCCGCAAATATCCTGTTAGGACCTACGTAATTACTCGGCGTGGGTAATGCTACAATAAAATCTTCAGGGAATAAATCCTGCGTCTCCATCTTTTCTGTCGTCTCAGGATCAATAAATACGTTTGCAAAAGGAGTGGCAGTAAACCCGACATAATTTGCTTTCGTGAATATACTGGCCAGTTCTCTTATCAACCTATTGATTGTCGTGGGATCTTCTTTGCTTTTGCTGGTATTGATGGAAGCATTGTCTGCCTCATCATCGATCATGAGCATCGGGATATCGATTTTTCCGGTACTCGGATCTGCGTTCAATGAAACGAGCCAGTCTTTTAGTTTTGTCAGTACGTCTTTCTGCTTTTTGATGACAAAAACAACCGCATCCTTATCAGATAACGCTACAGCGATTTTATTGGAGTCACCCGCAAAATCGCCTGTCCTTGAGGTCAGCGCCATAGCAAGTATAGGCTTGTTATCTTCGCCAACCCCCACTCGTTTTCCACCAGTAGCGTTAGCTGACATATCAATTCCAACAAAGCCTTCTTCTACGCGCTCCTGCGTCTGACGCCGCAGAGATTCAATCGTACCTGTCAGGAGGATGAACACACGATAACCTGCATCAGCAGCTTTGCAGATAAAACCAATATATGTGGACGTTTTACCGGACTGGACATCGCCGATAATCAATCCTCTTTTCAGAACCGGCGTAGGGTATGTTGCTTTTGGATTCAGGATGTATTTCATCAGTTTCTGGTCAAGCGTATCGTCACCTAAGGTACTGACCACACTGGGGCTGAAATGCTTTTTGTCAATCAGGTAGTCTTTATAGCGCGTCCAGAATACAGGAGTAATATCACTCTTTGCATCTTCATACCAGTCTGCTTCATCATAATCCGCAAGAATACTCTGCCCAGGTGTGGTAAATATCTGATATTTCCAGGTAATGTCACGTTTGGCTGCGCCAAGTTCTTCTTCGCTGTATGTGGCACCACTGATCGAAAGTGCCTGTTTGATCATTTCATCGATAGTCTTTTCGTCAAGCTGATTTTCTGCTTCTTTTATCTGGATCAACCTATCCACAAAGCCAACGAGCTTTGCTACTTTCTCTATATTTAAGATCATTTCAGCCCTCCAACAGTTTACTCTTCAATAACGGATATTTGTTGAATGGTTCCGCCTGAAAAAGATTTTCAATAACTTGTTCGCGGCTGTTTCCACCCATATCCAAAGCCATCTTTATCAGCACTCTGGCTTTGGCTTCAATATCCGCCACTCTCTCATCATCGATATAATCATCGATCCTGTTCTGAGATTTATCTATATAAATCTGCTGATACGGCACTGAATCCTCAATTTCCTCGAGTACCATATCAATGCGGCTCCATGTTTCGTCGTCCACCTGCTGCCGGATCAGATCAAAAATTCTGGAATTGCGATTGATTTTATATGTAAATTGGTCACCGCGTTCTTTGATCCGATCCCAGATGTAATCGACTTGTTCATCTATTTTTTCTATCCGTCCACGATACGTCTGAGCCTTGATCGCAGTATCCATTGCATCATCTACAGCGCGGTTCAGACGCTGACGGATGGATGCTGGAATTTCAGCACTCTGTTTTTTTATGTCGATTCCCCAGATATCATCAAGCGTATTGGGGATGTCGACTCTGATCCGGGCATATTTTGTGAGTTCATCCCGGTGGCGTCCAAACCATTTGCCCCACACAATCAAGCGCTCGTTTCTATAGATATAAAATCCTTGCCGTGATCTATAATTTTCAATTCCACCAGAAAGGCGTTTGTCTTCGTCAGTCAGATCTTTTTGAAAGGGGAGGACGAACGGCTGTACAACAACCATCCGCTCAACCCCGGTGCTGTCCATAATTGGAATCCGAACACACTTTCTCACATTCGTTTTGTTGTGGTTTTCCAGGAATGGATCCAACCCGGTAAGTTTGTGATTATTGATTGAAATTTCAACGCAAGTGGTTTTGGGGCGGTTAAGATACCTGTGGAAGATCAACGAAAGATAATTATCTACAGATTCCTGATACTTGGTCAGAGTAGAATAAACGCTGCCTGTGGATTTCTCTAAAAGGTCAAAGTTTTCCCAGACAACAATCGTACCGTGTTCGTTGATTTCCAACCATGTAATTCCGTTTATCTCTTTTATCTGATCCTCTGTGCATTCGATGATATACCAATCCTTCTTTTGCTCAACCACGTCCAGATCCCACACATATGCTGAGATGTGACCGTCTTTCTTGCTCGCCACTGTCAGCTTTCTGCATTGGGACAAGGAAGCTGATTTCAAACCCAAACCGAAACGTCCGAGGTCAGATTCTGAACGACCAGTCCGTTTTTGCTCACTTCCATATTTCATTGCATCGAACAGTTCTTCGGATGACATTCCATGACCGTCATCACAGATTGCAACATACAAATTTTTGGGGTCAATTGCAAATCGTATTGAGATCCGCTTGGCTTCAGCACTTATGCTATTATCAACTATATCGGCGACCGCACTTTCAAAAGAATACCCCATGGCACGCATGGACAACATGAGAATATCCGCAGTCGGTTTGTTTTCTCGTAGGTTATTCATTTTGGTATCACCTTTCTGTAGATTTTACAGTGCCCTTTATAATTATGATAGCATTTGCTCTGTCCTATAAAGCGGGCTTCTTTCTTCGTGCTTTCGCCAGACTCGTAAATATAGGAATTCCGGTCAGGAAACTACCGAGTAGCGATCACGATTTCGAGTCAGAATCTCTGTTATAATCTGCGGCTCGTTTTTCATTTTCAATGGGCTTCTTGATATACTTTCCGTTCTTGATTCTCGCATCTGTTGGTTTTGCAGCATCATTTGGAATGGCCCAGAATGCACCTATCCGCATTGCGCCCGGTATACGTCCCTCTCCACACAAAATCTGTATACGTCGGGTTGAGATACCCCATTTTTCAGCAGTTTGTGAAACGGACAGATAGTTCATAGGCAGCACCTCTGTTACAGTTTTACCCTCATGTTTTTATAAAAATCCAGTATCAATTATAATCGAAAATGCGAATAAAGGCAAGAACTTTCCCACAAAGTTCGACATATATTTCCAGCTTGGAATAAGGGCTTGGGATACTCCCAAAATCGCCGTGTGTCCGGACAGCGGCTGTGCTTGCTATTCTCTCAGATCTCAGTTTTCTCCGTCCAAATGCCGCTCTTTCTCTCCGCCGAAATCTGTGCTATACTGTAAGAAAATCAGCGGAAGGAGGACTCGCTTATGGCGCTCAAACGGGTATTTGCCGGGTTTTACACGCGATACGACGGAAAGCCCATCTTCGTTGTCCGGGTGCTGAAGGACATCGACACCTGCGAGTCCATCGTGGTCTGCAAGGATGCCAGCTTTTCCAAAGAAGACAACGAGCATTACTACCTCATCCGGTACACGTCCTTCTGCGAGCAGGTCGAAGTCGATGGTGTGCTGCGGGATAAATACGTCCGCCAAACTCGGCGCGAGATTGACGAAGGCACCGTCCGCGAAGTGTATGAGGACGGCTTTCCGGAGCCCAAAAGCAAGCCATTCACTTATGTTGATGACGAGTACGTGGAGCGCGCTATCCGTTGCAGCAGAACCTACTATGAATACGCCAAGGACATCTGTGAAAACTACCGGATGGATCTGCGGCGATACAAGCTCATCCGGGAGCGGAAGCAGTACATCGGCATATCCAACCGTGAGGCATATCAGGCCATGTGTGAGGATCTTGCGTTTGCTCAGCAGTCCCTCAAAACGGTGCTCAACGACTACGCCGATCTCTTCCGGAAACGCTTTTCCGAGGGGCTGTCCATCCGCAAGGCAGCGGATGCCATGCAGCAGAATCGCGGCGTGATCGAGCGGCGGCAGGCCGCACTCTATCGGGCGTTTGCACAGCTTTTGCAGCAGCGGGACGAGGCAGACGGTGTCTGTCGGCTGACGCAAAAAACTGAATACGATCAAAGGGATATAAAGGATTTGCTCGAATAATTGATGCAAATCCAAGCGCTTGTCGTAGTGGCAGGCGCTTCTTTTTTTATCCTCGTTATGACAAAACCGTGATAGGCCGCATCATTTTGTCCGTTGGAAAGTAGAAAGGGCAATTTGAAGCAGAACACAGGGCTTGTCTCGCCGTCCTCAAAACTCTTTCGAGAAATCTGGGACAAAACTGGTCTCTGATTCTCTTAGCTAAGTAGAGGGGGAATCAGGAGCAAGAAAAGTTTTTTTGAAAGAGGGTGCCAAGTTTTTTTGAGAAAAATGTCCGTTGTAAAGTGAGAGAGAAACGTCTGCGAGACAAAATCGTGACACTCCGATTTATTTTGTCCGGTGGTTATATAGAAGGGGAAAATAATTTTCTCTTGACCCCTGTTTTTCTCTTGAAAATTTCCGTTGTAAAGTGAAAGGCAAACAGCTTCGCTTCCAAGCCGCCCTTCAAACAAAGTTTTTCAAAATTGAAAGGAGTAACATTATGATCACTTACCACAACCGTACCCACATGACCGCTGTCCCCACCCGCCTCCTGCTAGATACGAACCTCTCCGCAGAAGCCAAGCTCACCGGCGCGCTCTTGTACACCTTCGAGGACGGCGGTCTGAGTGCTCAGGAACTTGTAAATGTTCTGAGCCTCCCGCCTGAAAAAGTCGCTCCGGTTTTTGCTGAACTCACCGGCAATGGCTATCTGGAAATCCTGGAGGAAAACGGTGCCTTCGGGCTGCACCTGAAGGGGTGAGCCTCGTGCCGGACCGCACGCGACCCATCCGAAAGGAAATCTGCCTGAACGAGCAGGAGTTAAATCTCGTACAGCACAAGATGCGCCAGTTGGGAACACACAACTTCGGCGCGTATGCCCGCAAGATGCTCATCGACGGCTACATCATCAAGGTCGATTACACCGAGCAGAAAAAGTTAGCTGCCGCTGTCAGCCGTGCCGCCTCGAACATCAACCAGATTTGCCGCCGCATCAACAGCACCGGGCGCTGCTATGAAGACGATGTTGCCGAACTGAAAGAGCGGCAGGCCGAGATCTGGGAGCTGCTGAAAACGCGGCAAAAGGACGAGCTTTGACCACAACAGGCTTTTCCATGTGTGGATTTTCCGTCACCGGTTTTCCGGACGGTGGACAAGCTGACGCTCCGGAGCGTTCCGCAACCGGATTTCAGGACGACGGTTTTTGTGCCGTTCATCGGGGCTGGATTTCATCCTCTAACTAATAAGAAATAAATCAAGATACAAAAAAATCATCCATCAATCAATCAACACAAAAATGGATGGATTGATGGATGGGATAGGAGGTCAGATGAAAAATTTTTGCAAGCTCACGGCGCAGAGCCCAGCGGCGTCCTATGTGCCGCTTCCGAGGTTTCTTCTCCAAGACGAAACCCTGTGGGACATCAGCAACGATGCGAAGGTGCTCTACGCGCTGCTGCTGGACAGAGCCAGCATTTCCCGCCAGAACGGCTACGTCGAGCCGGACGGCACAATTCGGCTGTACTTCACCTTGGAGCAGGCGCAGACGAAGCTCCACCGCAGCCGCCAGAGCGCCACACGGATCTTCCGGGAGCTGGAATACAGCGGCTTGATTATCCGAAAAAAGCAGGGCTTGGGCAAGCCCGCGCTCATTACGCTGAACTACCCAGCGGACGCAAAGCTCATCGCAAAGGAGGGCGAAGATGCACAATCTTGACCCCATCGAGCGGCTGCCGGACGGCTCGCTCTTCCGCCTGACGCCGGGACAGCTCCGCAGCGTGCGCGGTCTTACAAAACGCTGCTGCAACTTCTTGGATGGCGACTGCCTGCTGTTGGACGGCGTCTGTCCGCAACACATCTCCCGAAGTCTGCTTTGCCGTTGGTTCCGCCACGCTGTGCTGCCCCAGCAGCCAAAGCTGGAGCAAGCCATCCTCAGCCCGAAAAAACTCCGCCGCTGCGCAGTCTGCAGCACGGGCATTCTCGCCCGCTCCGGCAGGGCAAAATACTGCCCCGCCTGTGCCGCAGCAGTTCATCGCCAGCAGAAGGCGAAATCCGCCCGCAAACGGCGGTCCGGTGTAGACAATTCAGGGTCGAAAAGCCCTTGAATTGCAAGCCTCCCCGCACCACCAAAACCGCGCGGCAATACGATTTCCCTCGCGGCCGCGAAATTGAATTTTATTTGTCTACATAGACGCCGGAACACACGCATAGATTGAAGCAGAAAACGCTCTGGAAAGGAGGGCAGCCATGGAAGTATTTCTGATCTTCCCGAAATCAAAGCAGGCGCAGCAGGAGCTTGGGCAGGAGCTGGCGAAGTTCCAGTCCGAGCAGGCGCTGAAATCCATCCAAAAGCTGCCCTGTTCCACGGAGCAGAAGCTGGAACTGGTGGACGCCGCCGTGAAACACCTGAAAGCGCAGCAATAATACATAGCAAACGAGCAGACCGGCCTCAATAGCCGGTCTGCTCGTTTACTGCTATGGTTATGTCTGTTTGAAATACTTCTCCCATGTGGATTTGAAAATCTGCACGCTTCCCTGTTCCCATCGCTTGAACTTTTGCAGCGGGACGCCAAGCTGCGCTGCATATGCCTTCTGCGTCAAGCCGAGCCGCTGGCGTATGGCTTTGATTTGTGCCCCCTGACCCCGCAGCAGGAACAGGTTATAGTCATCCAGCAAATCCTCCAGCGGCACTTCAAACAGCTCCGCCAGCTTCTCCATATGCTCCTTCGGATAAAAGTCCCGCCCTGCCTCTTCGTAATGGATGTAGGTACTGCGGTCGATGCCCGCATAATCCGCCGCGTCACGCTGACGAAGTCCTTTTTGATAGCGATACCACCGCAGCTTGTCCGCAATTTCCGTGATCTCAGATGCGTCCGAAAACCGCAGATTGAACTTCTCGGCATCCAAAAACTTATGTGGAAGGACGACCGGGAACTTGAGAATTTGAAGCGGCGCAACTTTTAACGTACCTGCAACATTCGCAGCCAATACATAGCTGCGGACTTCCAGGCGGCAGAACATAGACCATTTTGCCCCAAAAGGTTCATGGTTTTCTACCTCAAGTACCGATTGTTCTGCTGCGATAGTATAGCATTCTCTACACATCTTGCTGCATATGTTGCGAGCCGGGCGCCTTTGCTGGCGTCGAAGGTCGAGATCCCCTTGATAAGCCCGATCGTGCCGATCGAGATCAGATCCTCCTGATCGGCGGACTGCGAATAGTATTTTTTCATAATGTGTGCCACCAGGCGGAGATTGCGTTCGATCAGAATGTTGCGGGCCTCCAGATCGCCCTCGGCGCTGCGTTTCAGGTATATGCGCTCCTCTTCGGCAGTGAGCGGCTTCGGGAATGAGCCGCCGCCGGAGATGCGCAGCGATGTGAGCATACTGCTGAGCATCAGCCAGACTGCTGCGGAAAGCATAGGCTTTCACCTCCACAGAAAGCCTATGTCCGACCGGCAAGTCCAGATTCCGGTTTGCAAATATTTTGGGATATGGTATGATGGAGAAAAAGGAGGGCGCGCGATGAGGCGGTTTCTGCTTCGGCTGGCGTGGCTGGCCATTTTCCTATGCGTGCCGGTTCAGACGGCTGCTCTGGCAGCGGAACCGGCAAAGCCTTTGACGGTGCGGGCTGTGTTTGAAGGGGAGCTGCCGCTTGCCGGGATGCGGTTTAATGTGTACCGGGTCGCAGACCGTTCCGGCGGCGGGACGTGGAGCCTTGAGCCGCGTTTCAAAGCGTATCAGACGCGGCTGGAAACGCAGAACGGCGGGACGGAAGCATGGGCCGCGCTTGCGCGCGTGCTGGAAAAGGTGGCCTTGATGGAGGAAGCCTGCCTGCCGGACGCTTCTGCGGAGACAGACGAGGATGGTACGGCAGTCCTTGACGCGCTGCGGCCCGGCCTGTATCTGCTGAGCGGGCAGAGCGTCTGCGTGAACCGGCAGATCTATACGCCGTCGCCCATGCTGATCGTCTGCCCCGCGGAGTGCGCGGCAGAGCCGGAGCTGACCCGCAGTCCGGAAAAGGCGGATTATTCCGTCCAGATCGTCTGGGACGATGAAAAGACGCCGGAGCAGCGGCCGGGATCGCTGCCCGTCCAGCTGATGTGCGACGGGAAAGCCTATGGCCGCCCGGTTCGTTTATCCGAAGAACAGGGCTGGCGGTATACATGGAGCAGTCTGCCGACGGCGCATTACTGGGCGCTTGCGGAGCAGGTCGTTCCCGGCTATCTCGACGCGGAGGTGCAGAAAGCGGGGACAGTCTTCCGCGTGACCTATGCCGCAGCGCAGCCGGAACCGAAGCCTCAGCCAGAGGCCGGGGAAGCGCCGGAAACCGGAAAGCGCGGCTGGCTTGCAGCACCTGCGCTCATACTGATCGCCGCAGCGGGGATATTCCTGCGGAATCTACGAAAAAAATCAAAAAAGCTTGACTGTAAACCTGCTTGATACTGTACGCTGAGGGCAGGAGGGATGCATATGACGATCAAGGAGATCGAAACACTGTCTGGACTGCCGCGGGCCAACATCCGGTATTATGAATCGGAGGGGTTGATCGCGCCCAAGCGGGCGGAGAACGGCTACCGGGAATATTCGCAGGCCGATGCAGAGGTGCTGCTGCGCGTGAAGCTGCTGCGGGCGCTGCCGTGGTATCTGGTGCTGCAGGCCGCAGGCGTGGACCCCAAGGCGAGGTTGACTTCTATCTGGCTGAGCATACTCGGCATGGTTACAATGCTTGTGCCCGAACCGCTGCTTCTGCCGACGAGGCGCTTGCCGCCGCCGCGCGGCAGCTGCTGGACGAGCCGCTGCAGGAGCCTCACACACAGGCCGCAGGCTATCAGATCGACGATTCCCTCACCACGACCGGCTTCACCGGCCTTGCCGAAGACGGCTCACTGGAGCTTCCGCGAAATACGACCGGAAGCTATACGCTGTCCTTCGATATGCGGAAGCTGGATGGGTAACGCATCGACCCTGCAGCCAAATGAGCAAGCGGATACAGATCTGCTGCGGCTTTTCACAAAAAATTCTGCTTCCGCCGGGCGGAACAGGAACCCTGCCAATTGCAGCCGGGTTTCCCTGGTTCTTTGCATAAAACAGGCGCAGCCTGCACCGGGGCACGCGCAAAAACCGGGCCGTCCGCAGAGGGACGGCCCGGTTCTGATTGCATTCGTTCAGTCGACGATCTCGACGCTGACCTTCTGGCCGGTGCGCTGGGCAACGGACTTGATGATCGTGCGGATCTCCTTGGCGATGCGGCCCTGACGGCCGATGAGCTTGCCCATGTCCTCAGGGGCAACGCGAAGCTCAAGCACGGTCGTCTCGCCTTCTACCTCAGTGACCGTAACGCTGTCGGGATTATCGACCAGACTTTTTGCCATATACAGCAAAAGATCCTTCATGCCGGTACCCCAGACTTACAGGACGTTTGCCTTCTTGAGAAGACCGCGGACGGTGTCGCTGGGCTGTGCGCCGTTCTTGATCCACTGCTTGGCCTTGTCGGCGTCGATGGTGATGGCGTTGGCCTCGTTCTTCGGGTCGTAGGTGCCGATCTCTTCGATGCAGCGGCCGTCGCGCGGGAAACGGGAATCGGCGACAACGATGCGGTAATACGGCTCCTTCTTGGCGCCCATTCTTCTCAGTCTGATTTTAACCATGATTGTTCCTCCAAAAATAAATCGAGTTTTTCTTATTTCGTAAAGCCAAATCTGTTACGGCTGAAACGATGTGTTGACAGGATGCTTACAGGCCGGGGAAGCCGCCGAGGCCGCCCATGCCGCCGAGCTTGCCCATGCGCTTCATCTTGCGCGAGGCGCCGGGGCCGGAGAACTGCTTCATCATCTGATTCATCATGTCAAACTGCTTGAGCAGCTTGTTGATGTCCTCGACCTTCACGCCGGAGCCGAGCGCGATGCGCCGCTTGCGGCTGGAGTTGAGCACGGAGGGGTTCTCACGCTCATACGGGGTCATGGACTGGATGATGGCGGCGGTGCGGGCCATGGCCTTTTCGTCGACCTGCGCGCCCTTGAGCGCTCCGGCGTTCATGCCGGGCATCATGGCCGCAATCTCGTCGAGCGAGCCCATGTTTTTCAGCTGCGAGAGCTGATCGTAGAAATCGGAAAGGGTGAATTTATTGCTCTTGAGCTTCTGCTCGAGCTCGGCGGCCTTCTTTGCGTCGAACGCAGCCTCTGCCTTTTCAATCAGCGTGAGCATATCGCCCATGCCGAGAATGCGCGAGGCCATGCGGCCGGGGTGGAAGGGCTCGATCTGGTCGAGCTTTTCGCCGGTGCCGATAAATTTGATGGGCTTGCCGGTCACGGCCTTGATGGAAAGCGCCGCGCCGCCTCTTGCGTCGCCGTCGAGCTTGGAGAGCATGACGCCGGTGATGTCCAGATACTCGTCGAAGGTCTTGGCTGCGCTGACAGCGTCCTGACCGGTCATTGCATCGACCACGAGCAGAATTTCGTCCGGGTTGACTGCGGCCTTGACGGCCTTGAGCTCGTCCATGAGCGCCTCGTCAACGTGCAGACGGCCTGCGGTGTCGAGGAAGACCATGTCGTTGCCGTGGCGCACGGCGTGAGCGACGGCTGCCTTTGCGATATCGACCGGGTTTGTCTGGCCCATTTCGAAAACGGGAATGCCGAGCTGTCCGCCGACGACCTGCAGCTGCTTGATGGCGGCGGGACGGTAAATGTCGCAGGCCGCGAGCAGCGGATTTTTGTTCTGCTTTTTGAACAGGCCCGCGAGCTTTGCGCCGTTGGTCGTTTTGCCTGCGCCCTGCAGGCCGACCAGCATCACGACGGTCGGCGGCTGGGAAGCGATCTTGATCTTCTGGTTCTCGCTGCCCATGAGCGCGGTCAGCTCTTCATTGACGATCTTGACGATCATCTGCGCGGGCGTGAGGCTTTCGAGCACGTCCGTGCCGACGCAGCGCTCGGTCGTCTTTTTGATGAAGTCCTTGACGACCTTGTAGTTGACGTCGGCCTCCAGCAGCGCCAGACGGATCTCGCGCATGGATTCCTTGACGTCGGCCTCAGACAGGCGGCCCTTGCCGCGCAGCTTTTTGAACGCGTTCGAGAGCTTTTCGGTTAAGCCTTCAAATGCCATGTGTTACTCCTTTATTTCCCGCACGGCGCGCAGGATCGCGCCGACCTGCGGCGCAGCCCCCGGAACAGAAGCAAGCGCCTGCGCGTTCTGTGTGATCGTATCCAGTGCGGATTCCAGCCGCCGGTCGCGCGCGATGCAGCCGAGCGCAGCTTCATAGCCCTCCAGCAGCTCCTCGGCGCGGGCAAGCGTATCGTGGACACCCTGTCGGCTGATCCCGGCAGCGGATGCGATCTCGCTGAGAGAATAGTCCTGATTATAGTAGAGATCGAACAGGCCCCGCTGCTTTTCGGTCAGCAGCTCGCCATAATAGTCGTACAGCAGCGTCATGGTGAGCGCATCAGACCGCATGGCAAGACCCCCAGATCAATCGTTCCGGTATACTATACAAGATTTTATCCCGGCTGTCAAGTGTTTTTCCTTGACAGCATGCACATAAAATTGGCGGGACACGGGCTTGCGCTGATGACATTGCCTCTTTCCGGCAGAGCGCAGATGTGGTAGAATAGGGTATATCGCGAATTCCAGACAGGAGAGCTTCCTATGAACCATGAATCACAACAGCAGTTTGACCCTGAAAACGCACCCGCGTTCGAACGCCTGCGCGACCGCAGGCGCGCAAAGCGCCGCCGGGTGCTCCGCGTCGCGCTGACGCTTCTTGTGTGCGCGGCACTGCTGGGCGGCGCAGTCTATTACGCGCACCGGCAGATCGTAAAGCCCTATCTCGATACGCCGGTCACGAGCGGCGAGACGGATACGCCCTCTGAGCCGGAGGCCGCCGTCCCGGAGGAGCCGGTGCAGGAGCCTGAACCGGAACCGCTGCCCGAACCCGAACCGGAGCCTGAGCCTGAGCCAGAACCCGAACCGGAGCAGCCTGCCCTGACGCTGGCGCAGGCGTCGGAGAATACCAGAACGCTCGATCTGGAGCTGTATTCGTCTTCCGCCGTGCTGGTCGACGTGCAGAGCGGGACGGTGCTGGCCGAAAAGGGCATGGACGAAAAAATTTACCCCGCATCCATGACGAAGGTCATGACGCTGCTGGTGGCGGCGGAGAATCTGCCGGATCTCGACGCGACATTCACCATGACACAGGCCATTATCGATCCGCTGTATCTTGCGGGCGCGTCGATGGCGGGCTATGTGAACGGCGAGACGGTCACGATGCGCGATCTGCTGTACGGCGCAGTCGTGCCCTCCGGCGCGGAGGCGACGGAGGCGCTGGCACAGGCCGTGGCCGGAAGCGAGGAAGCGTTCGTCGCCATGATGAACGAAAAGGCCGCGGCGCTGGGCCTGACCAACACGCATTTCATGAACACCAGCGGCCTGCACGACGAGAACCACTATTCCACGGTGTGCGAGATCGCCCTGATCTTGCAGGCAGCGCTGGAAAACGAGACGTGCACCGAAATACTGAGCGCGGAAAATTACCGGGCCAGCGAAACGGAGCAGCACCCGGACGGGCTTGCCATGACGAACAAATTCCTCTACCGCGTCCACCACGAATATGCCCTGAACGGCGCGGAAATTACAGCCGCCAAGACGGGCTATACCGCCGAGGCTATGAACTGCTGCGCGAGCGCCGGAAAAACGCCGGACGGCAGAAGCGTGATCTGCGTGACGGCGAACGCGTGGACAGGCGAGTTCTGTATTGAGGATCATATCGCGCTCTATACGAAATACTGCGGCAGCGCAGAAGCTGAATAACGGGAGGATGCCGGATATGAAAAAGCTGTCCCCGCGCGTCTGGCTGACGCTCATTCTTGTCGGCATGGTCGGCCAGTTTGCCTGGACGATCGAAAATATGTATTTTAATGTCTACCTTTATAATACCATCTCCACCGACCCCGGCTATATCTCCGCCATGGTCGGCTGGAGCGCGGCTGCCGCCACGCTGACGACGCTGCTGATGGGCGCGCTGTCCGACCGCGTGGGAAAGCGCAAGCTGTTTATCTGCGGCGGCTATCTGCTCTGGGGCCTTTCTACGGCGGCGTTCGGCCTCGTGACAGTCGAAAACGCGGCGAAGCTGTTCCCGGCGGCCTCTGCGGCGGCTGCCGCGGCGGTGATGATCGTCGTGCTCGACTGCGTCATGACGTTTTTCGGCTCGACGGCCAACGACGCGGCGTTCAACGCGTGGATCACCGACACCGTGCCGAACGCGGCGCGGGGCAAGGCAGAATCCGTGCTGGCCATTCTGCCGCTGATCTCCATGCTCGTCATTTTTGGCCTGTTCGACGGCATGACACAGCGCGGGCAGTGGCAGAAATTCTTCGCGATCTTCGGCGGACTCATTGTTCTGACGGGAGTTGTGTCCGTCTTCCTGATCCCGGAGCCGAAGCTGGAGCCGAGACGGGACAATGGTCTAAAAAACCTTGTCTACGGGCTTCGCCCGTCGGTCGTGCGGGGAAACCCGGCGCTCTATCTGTCCTTCGCGGCGTTCTGCCTGTTTTCCGTGGCCGTGCAGGTCTTTTTCCCGTATCTCATCATCTATATGCAGAACTATCTGCATTTTGACGGCTATGCCCTTGTGCTGGGCATTGTGCTGATCTTCGCGTCGGTCGTGAGTGTGCTCTCCGGCCGCGTGATCGACCGGCTCGGCGAGCTGCGGTGCGTGCTTCCGGCGGCGGGGGTCATGTTCGCAGGACTGCTCGGGATGTTCTTCGCGCGGTCGATGCTGGCCGTGATTCTGACGGGCTGCATTATGATGTCCGGCTATATGCTGGTCACGGCGATTTTGTCCGGCGTCATCCGCGACCATACGCCGGCCGGAAAGGCCGGGCATTTTCAGGGCATCCGCATGATCTTCGGCGTGCTGCTGCCGATGATCTTCGGCCCGGCTATCGGCGCGGCGGTCATTCGCGGCAGCGATTCGACCTATGTTGACCTCGGCGTGGTAAAAACCGTGCCGACGCCGTCCATTTTTCTGGCGGCTGCCATTGTGCTGCTGCTGATTCTGCCGCCGGTGCTGGCGCTTAAAAAGAAGGAGGGGACAAAATGCTGACACCTTGGGGCGAAGCGCTGGACAAGAACGCTGTTTTGCAGGAATATCCCCGCCCGCAGCTTGTGCGGGAAAGCTATTACAATCTTAACGGCCTCTGGGACTACGCCATCACGGCCTCCGACGCCTGCCCCGGCGCGTGGGACGGGGAGATCCTCGTGCCGTTTTCGCCGGAAGCGCCGCTGTCCGGGGTGGGCCGAATTCTGAAGCCCGGGCAGGTGCTCTGGTACCGGCGGACGCTGCCGTTCGGAAAGCCGGATGGCGGGCGGATGCTGCTGCACATCGGTGCCGCTGACCAGCGGGCCTGGGTGTACGTCAACGGCCTGCTTGCCGGGACGCACACGGGCGGCTATACGACCTTTACATTGGATATGACAAAGCTTCTGCGGGATGGCGAAAACATCCTGACTGTCGCCGTGCGCGACGATACGGACGCTGTACCCCTCTCGCGCGGCAAGCAGAAGACGAAGCGCGGCGGCATCTGGTACACGCCGCAGAGCGGCATCTGGCAGACCGTCTGGGCCGAGCACGTGCCGGAGAACTATGTGCAGGCGCTCCTGTTCACGCCGGAGCTGCCGGAGGGACGCGTCCGTTGGAGGCTCGCCGCGCCCGCGCCGAAGGGCGCTCGAATCGAAATTTCCTATCAGGGAACGCCCGTCGGCAGCGGCGAAACGGACGAGGACGGCTGCGGCAGCGCCGTTCTGCCGCCGGAGCAGCTGCACCTGTGGTCGCCGGAGGCGCCGAACCTCTACGACGTGACCATCACGCTGGGGGACGATACCGTCAGAAGCTATTTCGCCATGCGCACCGTCGGCACCGGGAAGGACGCGGCGGGCCATCCGTGCCTGCTCTTAAACGGGCAGCCGTATTTCCACCATGGCGTGCTCGATCAGGGCTACTGGCCGGACGGATTATACACCGCGCCGTCGGACGAGGCGCTGATCTATGATATTACGCTCATGAAGCGGCTGGGCTTCAATATGCTGCGCAAGCACATCAAAATTGAGCCTATGCGCTGGTATTACCACTGCGACCGGCTGGGGATGCTGGTCTGGCAGGATATGCCCTCCGGCGGCGGACAGTACAATCTGCTGACCATCTCCGCGCCGCTCATCACCGGCGTTCATCTCAAGGACAGCCATTACCGGCTTTTTGCCCGCACGGACGCGGAGGGGCGCGACAGCTATACCCGCGAGCTGGAGGAACTGGTCGCGCAGCTGCAGAACTGCCCGTGCATTGTCCTGTGGGTGCCGTTCAACGAGGGCTGGGGGCAGTTTGACGCGAAAAATGCGGTTCGCCTGCTCCGCAGGCTCGACCCCACGCGGCTGATCGACCACGCCAGCGGCTGGCATGATCAGGGCGTGAGCGACGTGAAGAGCCTGCACGTGTACTTCAAGCCGTACCGCTTTAAGCCTGACAAGAAGGGCCGCGCGGTCGTCCTGTCGGAGTTCGGCGGGTACAATCTGCCGGTCGCGGGGCACACCTGGAACGCGAAGAACTTCGGCTATAGGGGCTACCAGACGCCTGAGGCGCTGGGTGAGGCGGTCAAAACGCTCTATGAAACGCAGATCGTCCCCGCGTGCAAGTCCGGCCTTGCCGCCGATGTGTACACGCAGCTGAGCGACGTGGAGGACGAGGTCAACGGCTTTGTGACCTACGACCGGCGCGTGGAAAAGCTGCCGGAGGCGCTGATGCGGGCCATTGCGCGGGAGCTGAAAGGAGACTGACCATGAAAAAACGGATTTTGGCGCTGCTTCTGGCGCTGACGCTGCTGGTGCCCGGCGGCTGCACGGTGCGCGACACGGTGCAGATCGTGGAATCCAGCGTTACGACGCTGCAGGAGCTGGCGGACGCTGCGCTGTCCGAGGAGACGGAAGCGCCCGAATCGGGCGAGCAGTTTGTGACCGCCGAGGACCCGGAGGTCACACAGACCGCCGACACGGTCGGCGAGCACGGGTATTATTACGACGCGGAGCACGTCGTTCTGTATCTCGATACCTACGGTCATCTGCCGGACAACTACATGACCAAGGAGGAAGCCCGTGCGCTCGGCTGGGAGGGCGGCAGCGTGGAAGCGTATCAGGCCGGAGCCGCCATCGGCGGCGACTGCTTCGGCAACCGCGAGGGGCTTCTGCTGGAGGGAACAGGAAGAACCTATACCGAATGCGATATCAACACGCTCGGCGCGGATTCCCGCGGGGCGGAGCGCCTGATCTTCTCGAACGACGGACTGTACTTTTACACATCCGACCACTACGCGTCGTTTACGGAGCTGACCGTGGACGGAGGCACCGTCATATGGAACTGACATACCGCATCGACTGCCGGGAGCTGACCTCCCGCGCAGCCGCGCACGACTGCTTTGCGCGCGTGTTCGCGCTGCCCGCGTTTTACGGGCGCAATCTCGACGCGCTGTACGACGTGCTGACGGAACTGCCGCCGTGCACGCTCCTGTTGGAGCATACCGGCTGCCTGTATGACGCGCTCGGGCCATATGCGGAAAAGCTGCTCGGCGTCTTCCGCGACGCAGCGCGGGAGAATCCAAATATCCAGATTCAAGAAGATATCAAAACTTTTTGAGCATTTTTCGTACCTTGTCTATATTGCCAGAAAACAGGCGTTTTTCCTTGTGCGAATTGTCAATTTACAAAGTGTGGCATCGTCGGATAAAATACGCAATATGAACGAATTGTGAATAAGTCGTTCAAGAAAGAGAAATCAAGGAGGAACTCTATGGAAATCCAAACTGGCGCATTGGTTATTGTCCTTGCGTACATGGTCGGCATGATGATCATCGGCTACGTCGTCGGCAAGATCAACATCAAGGGCAGCGCGGACTATCTCGTTGCCGGCCGCAGAATGGGCCTGTTCATGGTCGCGTTCTCGCTGTCTGCCAACAACATCGGCGGCGGCAGCACCACCGGCCTCGCGCAGAAAGCGTTCGGCGCATGGGGCGTCAGCGCGATCTGGTACGTCCTGGCCGCGTCTCTGGCTATGATCCCCCTGGCCTACTTCGCTCCCAAGATCCGCAAGACCATGGCTGTCACGATCCCCGAGGTCGTCGGCCGCCGCTTCGGCAAGGTTTCCAGCAACTTCACGGCAGTCCTCAGCGTCCTGTCGCTGTTCTGCCTGACCTCTTCCCAGATCGGCGCTTCCGGCGCTGTTATCAACGCGCTGATCCCGTCGATCCCCCTGAACGTCTGCCTGCTGCTGGCCGGTTTCGTCACCATCTTCTACACGACCTTCGGCGGCATGATCGCGGATCAGGTTTCCGACCTTATCCAGTTCGGCATCATTCTCGTCGGTCTTGCCATTGCAACGCCGATCGTCCTGAAGCATGCCGGCGGCTGGGCTGCGATCTCCGCTGCTCTGCCCGGCGAAAAGCTGAACATGACCCAGATCGGCTGGGCCTCCATCATCGGCTACTTCTTCAACTACTTCTGCACCTTCCTCTGCGGCCCCGAGATGGTTTCCCGCTTCGAGACCTGCAAGGACGAGAAGACCGCGGTTCGCGCTTCCTTCCTCTGCGCCATCCTCATGGCTGCTATGGCAATTTTCCCGACCCTCCTCGGCCTTGCCGCTTTCGCGCTGAAGGATCAGCTGCCCGGCCTTGCTGAGAACGGCTCCAACGCCATGATGGTCGTCACCGGCACCTATGCGCCCGGCATCATCACCGGCCTCATCTCCGCCGCCATCATCTGCGCGACCATGTCCTCGGCAGACTCCAACCTGCTGTGCATGTCCACGATGATCATCAACGACATCTATCCCGGCTTCGGCGGCAAGAAAAAGCTGAATGACAAGCAGACCATCTTCTATACCCGTCTGTGCAACGTTATTGCAGCGCTCATCGCCATGTGCATCTCCATGTTCGGCGTTTCCCTCGTCGCCATGAACACCTTCGCATTCGGCATCCGCTGCGCAGGCCCGTTCGCGGCTTACGGCCTCGGCCTTGCCGTTCCGAAGGCAACAAAGAACTCCGGCCTGATCTCCATCTTCACCGGCACCATCGCTTTCGTCGTCTGGCAGCTCCTGTCCAACGGCGGTACGCTGTGGTTCATGATGCCGGTCGTCTTCGGCAGCCTTGTCTCCGTCATCACGTTCTATGTTGTGAACCTGATCGAGTGGAAGCGCGGCGTTCCCGCTGCTCCCTCCGCTTACGTTGTCGAGGAAGCCAAGTAATTTACCTTCCCCAAACGAAACTGCCCGCCCTGCCAATGGCAGGGCGGGCTTGACTTTTTCCGCAGCATCCATTAAAGTAGCTCCTGTTCATCGGACAATGTCACTTATCTCAAAGCCTACGCCATTGCCTGTCTGCTGACCTCGTTCCTGTTCTGCTTTGTGGGCTATTTCTCCGGCCTCGGCAAGACCGTCTTTGTCATGGCGCAGGGCATTCTGGGCGCGTTCGGCGTCCGCATCCCCGTGTCGTTCGCCATGTCCCGCCTGCTGAATGTGCGCCTGTTCTTCATCGGCCTCGCAACGCCCTGCTCGACCGTCGTGCAGGTCCTGCTGTGCCTGCTCTACTACGCCCATCTGGCCCGCAGAGAAAAGGCTGTCCGGTGAGACAGCCTTCGGTGCGTGCGCGTTCCGTCCGTTTTCAGCAAAATTTTACGCCGTCCCCCGTTGTGACAGGGGACGGCGTTCCGGTTTTAATCTTCGAATTCGTGCGCGTCCTTGAGCACCATGTCCTTGACCTTCATCAGGCGGACCTTGGTAGCGCGGTCGTTTTCCTCGAGCTTCATGGAGATATACTTGATGTTTTTCTCCATTTCCGGGATCATGACATATTCCAGCGCATTGACGCGGCGGCGGGTCTTCTCGATCTCGGAGGCGAGCAGCTGCGTCTTCTTCTCGGCCTGCGCCAGCGCAAGCATATCCTGAAATACGGAGGCCAGCGCGCCCAGCGCATCGTCCAGCTCGCCGGACGTCTGCGCGAAGCCGTAGGGGTAAATGGACGCGGCGTCCTCGTTTTTGGTGTGGAACTCGTAGACCGGGACGGAGACGGACATGATGTTCTGGAACGTCATGTCCAACGTCGCCGACTGCTTCGGGTACAAAAGCGCCTGCTGGAGCATTTCGGGGGACATCACGCTCGACGCAACGGTCATGGCGCGGTTGGCCTCCGCAATGCCCTGCTCGACCTTGGCGCGCAGCTCCTTGTTTTCCCGCACGATCAGGAAGAACTGGCGCATCAGCTCGTCGCGCTTGTCCTTGAGCAGCCGGTGGCCGCGCACGGCCGTGCGCAGGCGGCCCTTGAGCCGCGTAAGCTCCATCCGGGTCGGATTGATCGTTTTACTGGCCATGCGAACACCGCCTTACGCCTGCTTTTTGGGCAGGTATTTTTCGATGAACTCCGGCTTGATGCGCTTGAGCTCCGTTTCGGGCAGGATGGACAGCAGCTCCCAGCCGATGTTCAGCGTTTCCTCAATGGAACGGTTTTCTTCGTAGCCCTGACTGACGTAGCGCTGCTCAAATTCCTCGGCAAACTTCGCGTACAGCCGGTCAGTGGGGGAGAGGGCGCTTTCGCCAAGGATCGTTGCAAGCTCCTTCGCGTCCTTGCCGGCGGAATACGCCGCAAAGAGCTGGTTCATGGTGCCTGCGTGATCCTCACGCGTCTTGCCGGGGCCGATTCCCTTGTCCTTGAGTCGCGACAGGCTTGGCAGCACGTCCACGGGGGGAATGACGCCCTTGCGGTACAGATCACGGCTCAGGATGATCTGGCCCTCGGTGATATAGCCGGTCAGGTCGGGGATAGGGTGCGTCTTGTCGTCCTCCGGCATGGTCAGGATCGGGATGAGGGTGATGGATCCCTTCTTGCCGATCCGGCGGCCCGCGCGTTCATAGAGCGTCGCAAGGTCGGTATAGAGGTAGCCGGGATAGCCGCGGCGGCCGGGGACTTCTTTTCGTGCGGCGGAGACCTCACGCAGCGCCTCGGCGTAGTTCGTGATGTCGGTCATGATGACCAGCACGTGCATCCCGCATTCGAACGCCAGATATTCGGCGGCAGTCAGCGCCATACGCGGTGTTGCGATACGCTCAACCGCCGGGTCGTTTGCGAGGTTCGAGAAGACGACGGTGCGGTCGATGGCGCCCGTGCGGCGGAATTCCTGAATGAAGAATTCCGATTCCTCAAACGTGATGCCGATGGCCGCGAAGACAACAGCGAAGTTCGATGCGTCGTCGCCCAGAACCTTCGCCTGACGCGCGATCTGCGCGGCAAGCTGCGCGTGCGGAAGACCGGAGCCGGAGAAGATCGGCAGCTTCTGGCCGCGGACAAGCGTGTTCAGGCCGTCGATCGTGGAAATGCCGGTCTGGATAAATTCGTTCGGGTAATCGCGTGCGGCGGGGTTCATCGGAAGACCGTTGATGTCCTTCATTTCGGCGGCCAGAACCTCCGGCCCGCCGTCCTTCGGGTGGCCCATGCCGTCGAAGACGCGGCCGAGCATATCCTCGGACACGGCCAGCTCCAGCGGGTGGCCCAGGAAGCGGATCTTGCTGTCCTTCAGGTTGATGCCGGCGGAGTTTTCAAACAGCTGCACGACGGCGGTATCGCCGCTGCACTCCAGAACCTTGCAGTGCCGGACCTCGCCGTTCGGCAGCTCCAGCTCGGCCAGTTCGTCGTAGGTGACGCCCTCGACGTTTTTGACGATCATCAGAGGCCCGGAGACCTCACGGATGGTACGGTATTCGCGGATCATTCAGCCTCAGCCTCCTTTGCAACTTCTTCGATCTGCTGCTCCATATCGGATACGATCTTCGCGTAAACGTCCTGATACGTGTCCGCCGGAACGGTCTTCGCACGGCCGATGGCAGCACGGGCCGCGATGGCATAGAGCTTCCAGATATCCGCGCCGCGCTCGATGGCCGCGTCGCAGAGATCTTTGTACCGGAGGATCAGGTCCAGCAGCCGTGCCTGCCGGTCGAACGACGAATACTGGTCGTTCTCGAGGAAAGCATTCTGCTGCAAAAAGTCCTCGCGGATCATCTTCGCGGATTCCAGCGTCAGGTTGTCCGCCGGGGACAGCGCGTCCTGACCGACCAGCTTGACGATCTCCTGCAGCTCTGCTTCCTTTTGCAGCAGCGCCATGGCGCGGCCTCTGTTCTGCATGAACCCGCGGCCCAGATTCTCGTCGCACCAGCCCTTGAGCGTGTCAAGGTACAGCGAATAGCTCGTCAGCCAGTTGATGGCCGGGAAATGGCGCGCGTAGGCCAGCGAAGCGTCCAGACCCCAGAAGACCTTGACGATGCGCATCGTCGCCTGCGAGACAGGCTCGGAAATATCGCCGCCCGGAGGGGAGACAGCGCCGATGGCGGTCAGAGAGCCGCGCCGCTCGTCCGCGCCGAGGCACTCGACGCAGCCTGCGCGCTCGTAGAACTGCGCGAGGCGCGAGGCCAGATATGCGGGGTAGCCCTCTTCGCCGGGCATCTCTTCCAGACGGCCCGACATTTCACGCAGGGCCTCGGCCCAGCGGGAGGTGGAGTCGGCGATAACGGCGACGTCATAGCCCATGTCGCGGAAATACTCCGCGATGGTGATGCCGGTGTAGATGGACGCTTCACGCGCCGCGACCGGCATATCGGAGGTGTTTGCAATCAGGACTGTGCGCTTCATCAGGGGTTCGCCGGTGTTGGGGTCGTGCAGCTCCGGGAACTCCATCAGAACGTCGGTCATCTCGTTGCCGCGCTCGCCGCAGCCGATGTAGACGACGATATCGACGTCCGACCACTTTGCCAGCTGGTGCTGCACGACGGTCTTGCCCGAACCGAACGGGCCGGGGACGGCGGCTGTGCCGCCCTTGGCCAGCGGGAACATGGTGTCGATGATGCGCTGGCCGGTCATAAGGGGCTGCGAGGGGGTAAATTTCCGGTCATACGGACGGGCCACGCGCACGGGCCACTTCTGCATGAGGCTTAAATGCTCCTCGCCCTTTTCCGTTTCCAGTACGCAGACTGTCTGCTCGACGGTAAATTCGCCGGATTGGATCTCCTTGACGGTGCCCACCATTTTGGGCGGCACCATGATCCTGTGCAGAACGGCGCTTGTCTCCTGCACGGTGCCGATCACGTCGCCGCCGGAAACCTTGTCGCCCTTCTTGACCGTGGGCGTAAAGGCCCATTTCTTTTCGCGGTTCAGCGCCGGAACCTGCACGCCGCGGGCGATGGTTTCCCCGCAGCGGTCGCGGATCTCGGTCAAGGGGCGCTGGATACCGTCGTAAATATTTTCGAGCATACCGGGCCCAAGCTCGACGGAGAGGGGCATACCGGTCGTCGTGACCTCGGCGCCGGGGCCGAGGCCGCTCGTTTCCTCATAGACCTGAATGGAGGCCGAGCCGCCCGTCATATTCAGGATCTCACCGATCAGCTGCTGCTTGCCGACGCGGACGACGTCTGCCATGTTGGCGTCTTCCATCCCTTCGGCAACAACAAGCGGGCCGGATACCTTTACAATTCTACCTGACATTTCATCGAATCCTTTCTATATTCAAGGATGCTGTTTAAAGAATATTCGAGCCGACCGCGCGTTCGACAGCGGCGTTCAGCGCATTCATGCCGAGCCCTTTGCAGCCGCCTGCGCCGGGGATCAGAATGACCGCCGGGGTAACGCTGGACGCGTATTTTTCGATCTGCGCGTGCAGCGCCTCGGCATACGTCTCGGTCACATAGATGATCGCGTATGCGTCGGACTGCCTTGTGAGGCGGTGGAAGACCTCCGCCGCTTCCTCGGCGGAGTCCACGGGGAACACGGCGAGGCCCAGAGCCGCAAAGCCCATGACGCTCTCGCGTTCACCCAGAACTGCGATTTTATACATACCGCTCACCTCGCTCATTGATACAGATCCCGCAGCCGTGCGCGGATCGTGTCGGCGGGCAGCCCCGCCTGCAGGCCGCTTATGATCATGCGGGCCGCTGAAATTTCATTTTCCAGCGCACAGAGATAGGCGATGACGACCTGCTCCCCGAATACGACCGACTTTGCCTTGGCGAAATACGCTGTGAGCGTGTTGTCGCACAGCCGTTCAAACGCAGTCAGAGAGCCAGACTGCGACTCGTCGCCCGCCTGCGCGGCGGCGAAGAGCGCAGTGTTCGCAAACAGCGGCGCAAACGGCTCGTCCTGCGCAAGCGCCTGGCAGATCTCCTCCGCCGGAACGCTCCCGCCGGGAACGAGGACGCTCTTTAAAAACGCAGCGTCCTTGTGCATACGCCGTGCACGCACGGCGGCGCGCAGATTCGCGCTGTCCGCCTGCAGCTGCGCATAGCCCATCAGGAACGCGCTTCCGACCTGCGCGGCGGTTTCGTGATACTCGGCAAAATACGCGCGGTCGAGGATCAGATCGGCCAGCTGCGGGTCGGCGCTTCTCGAAAGCGCGTCGCGCGCGGCCTGCATTGCGGTCAGAACGGCCTGCGGGACGCTTCCGGACTCGCCGGTTTCATAGGCAGTTTTGAGCGCCTGCGCATCCGCGCGGCCCGCGCCGGAGAGCAGGGGAGCCGGGTCTATCCCGACGGCCTCGGCCTTGACAATCGTCTTGGCGTTGTGATAGTCATAGCGCATACGAAACAGCGATACGACGCCGTCCTTCGGCGCAAGCACCTCCACCTCGGAAAACACGGCGGCGCGCCGGTCGCGCAGCGCCTTGTCAAGCCCGACAGCCAGCACATCGGCATAGCCGCAGCTCTCCAGGATCCGCGCCGCCTCCTGCACGGAGGAGCCGAGCATCCGCCCGGCCTTCTCCGCGTTGAGCAGCTGCGGCTCCTTTGCGCGCAGATACGCCGAAATAAACAGATACTCCGTGTCCTTACACGCTTTTACTTTCTTTTTTTGTTCCGTCACGTCAGCCTCCCGGCTTCAGCCAAACAGGCAGGCCGCAACCTTGCCGGAAAGCGCGGGCCGCAGGCCGCTTATCATTGTGCCGATCGAGCAGTTCGTCTCGACCAGCCCGTCCTTCAGCACCACGCCGCCGCGCATCGGCCGCGTTTCGGCGGAAAGCGTCAGCTTTGCTGCCTTCCCGGCCTTCTGGAGCAGCGCGTTCGCCTGCTCCACGACGGCCTGTCCGACCCGTTCGCGGTCCTCTGCGCAGAAGATCAGCTCCTCGCTGCCGGACGCGCTTGCCCGTGCGGCAAGCTGCGCGCAGAGCTTCGTATACTCCGCCGTGGGGAGCGAGAGAAGCTGCTGCTCCGCCTGCCGGAAGGCGGCGTCGACGAGCGACTGCTTCGTCTCGAGCAGCTGCCGCCGCGCGGCCATCCGGGCCGCGCCCTGATCGCGTTCGAGCTGCTTATCGGCCTCGGCCTGTGCTTCCGCCGTCAGCCGCTGCTGCTCAAGCTCGATCCTGCGGTCATAGTCCGCGCGGAGCTGCGCTGCCTTTTCCCCGGCCTGCGCGCGGATCGCGGCGGCCTCGGTCTCAGCGTCGGCAAGGATGCGCGCGGAAATTTTTTCAATTCCGTTCATTGCTTCACCCTCTTCTGCGGGGTTACTTGCTGATATTGATGATCATCAGCATGGAGGCCAGCAGGGAAAGAATCGCGTAGAACTCGACCGTGACGCACAGCACCATGCCCTTGGACCAGTGGTCGGGCTTCTTAGCCAGCAGATTGATGGACGCGCAGGCCACGCGGCCCTGTGCGATCGCGGAGATCATGCCGCCCAGCGCCATAGGCAGGCAGGCGACAAAGTACTGCAGGCCCTGCGTGATGCTCAGTTCGGGCAGAGCGCCGGACAGCAGGCCCATGCGGAAGATGGCGAAGAACCAGACGACGAGGCCGTACAGACCCTGCGTGCCGGGGATGACCTGAAGGATCAGGACCTTGCCGAACTTTGCCGGATCCTCGCACAGAAGACCCGCGCCGGCCTCACCGGTCATGCCGGTGCCCTTTGCCGAACCGATGGCGCACAGCGCCGCCGCAAGACCCGCGCCCAGAAGCGCCAGAGCCAGACCGCCGAAAGCGTCAAAAAATGCTTGCATGATAGAGTTCCTCCTTAAGATTGAATATCCACGTATTTTGTATTGATTGCCAGAGGCTTGAACGGCCTGCCGCCGTCCTTATAGAATTTGCCGAAGTATTCCAGACACTGCAGACGCAGATCGTGGACGTAGCAGCTCAGCAGGTTCAGCGCGAAGTTGAGTCCGTTGCCGAGCATCGACACGATCAGGAAGATGACCACGTTCCCCGGGATCGCGCCGAGCGTATTGAAGACCGAGGCGATGACAGAGCCTGCCAGCATCAGGGTCATCAGTCTGGAATACGAAAGAATATCGCCGAAGTAGCCCGTCACATGGTTGTAGACCGAGCCGAAGATCGCCGTGACCTTGCCGAAGCCCTTCGCGCTCCAGCCGGAGCCGACCACGACCATGCCGAGACCGACGTACAAAACGATGTTCGTCACGCCAAGCGCCATGCACGCGATGCCCGCGAACACGACCCACCAGGTCAGCTCTTCCCAGATGGCGTCCATGATCTCGCCCTTCTTGAGCTTTTCAACGAAGCTGATGGCCATGCCGGTCACGATCTGGACAAAGCCGAGCGCCATGGCGCCGATGAGGATCGTGATCGTGTCGTCAAGCGGGGTGAAGAGCGAGGGGAGCGCCTTGAACGTCGTATTGGGGTTGATGATCCCCGCCAGCTGCGGCAGGAAATCGCCGAAGAAGCCGCCCGTCAGCGCGCCCATGATAAATGTGCTGATGCCGCAGGAGAACATGAGGCCGAACATCTGTCCGCTCGTGCCCTTGGGCCGGGACTTTTTCGTGATGATGATGGAAGCCAGGATCATCAGCAGTCCATAGCCCATGTCCGCCATCATGATGCCGTAGAACAGAATGAAAAACGGCGCCATGAGCGGGTTCGGGTCCACGCCGTCATAGGCGGGGAGGGAATACATCTCCGTGACCATGTTGAGTGGCCATGTCAGCCTGTTGTTCTTGAGCTTGACCGGCACGTCCGGATATTCCTCCGGCGACGGGTCCTCCAGCTCCCATGCGCAGCAGAATTTCTCCAGCAGCGCCTCAAGCTTCGGTACGTCCTCACACGGCACCCAGCCGTCCAGACAGAAGGTCCGTTCTGAGTGTGCCAGCCGGTCTGCGGCCTGCGCCTTCGAGATCTCCTGCGTGCAGCGATCGGCTGCCAGCCGGATGGCGGGCACGGCGCCCGCAAGCGCTGTGAGCTTGTCCGTCAGACGCTTGTCCTCCTGCTCGCAGGCGGCGAGCTTTTCGTCCGTCAGGCGGATGTTTTCCTCCGCCGTGCCCGCTGCACCGTCGAAGCCGGCCGGCGTGAAGCCGTATTCGCGCAGCGCGGACGCTGCGGCGTCATACGCGCCCTTGTGGACGATCACCAGCAGATACTGGCTCTGCAGGTCGGCGCTGATGCGTTCGACCTGCGCTTCGCCTGCGGCTCCGTAAACGGTCTCGCGCAGCGCGTCAAGCTCTGTCTGCGCCGGAACGGTACCGAGCAGCACGCGCGTGTGCTGCGTCCCGCCTGTTTCCAGCGGCAGATCGAGCGTCCGCCACGGCACGAAGCTCTCGCGCAGCGCCGTGAGGCGGCTCTTTTCCGCCTGATTGCGGCTGCGTGCGTCCTGCGTGTCCAGCGCCTCCTGCGCCGTCTGCACAGCCGCGCGGTACGCGTCGTCGTCAAACAGCTCGCCGAGCGTCTTTTCCGGCCGGGCGGAGAACATCCCGCCCTTTTTCGTTTCATAGTGCTTGAGCGTTTCCAGCGCGGAGGCGAGTGCGGCGGATGTCTGGCTCAGCGCGTCCGCGCCTCCGCCGTCTGCTGTGCGGAACAGCTGCGTCTGCTGCGCTTCGGTCAGCGCCTCGGGCGAGCCGATCTCGACGCTTCCGAGCAGCTGCAGCTCACGAATGAGCTGATCCTGTTCCTCCGCGATGCCGCACAGCCGAATTTTTTTCATTTTTAAGATTGCCATTCGCTGTCCCAGATCCTCTCTACGATCATTGCCGCCGCTGCGCCGGACCGGCTGGCTGCCGCCTGCTCCAGTGCCCGGCACTGCGCGGCTGTTTTGCTGTTCAAATCCGTTTCAAATGCCGCTGCCTGCTTTCCGGCCTGCCGCTTCGCCTCGCGCATACGCTCCTGCGCGCCGGATATCACGGCGTTCAGACGGGCTGTGCCGTCCTTTTCGGCCTGTACGGCCAGCTCGGCGGCCTCCGCACGTGCCTGCTCGCAGATCGCGCGGGCCTGTTCCTCCGCTGCGGCGATCTGTGCGAGCTCCTGCATCGCCATTTCCATCACCTCCTTCATGTACACCCTGCGGCGCTGCTTTTTCCAAGCCAGCGCCGCATCATATTTTCCAGAACAATACAGAAAATGCTCTATATATTATGTACAGAATGTACTCGATTTTGTAATTCTAGCATAGCCGTTAAGAAACTGCAATAGATATCGATAAAAAAATGCCTAAATAGGCGTTTTCGACAAAATCCATAATTGGCTCTGGTTTTTTCAAATGTGTGCGTATATAATAAAAAATTGCATATGGAGGGACTGGCATGGAACAGATTCTGAGCGGCTACTGCCGCACGATCGACGCTTCGCGGATGGTCCTGGTAGAGGACGGCGAGGCGGACTGCGATTTTGAAGTCTGCGCCTATCGGGACGTCTGCCAGATCGGGCAGCAGATCGCGCAGCTGCAAAAAACGGAGGAATGGACATGAACATTTGTCTTTACGGCGCGTCAAGCCCTGCGCTTGACCGCGCATATTTTGACGCGGCGGAGGAATTCGGCCGCCTGCTGGCAAAAAACGGCCACACGCTCGTCTACGGAGGCGGCGCGCAGGGCGTTATGGGCGCTGCAGCACGCGGCGCTGCGGACGCGGGCGGAAAAATCACCGGCATCGCGCCGAACTTTTTAAATGTAGACGGCATTCTGTTTGACCGCTGCACCGAGTTTATCCTGACGGACACCATGGCCGAGCGCAAGGCCGCCATGATCGCCCATGCAGACGCGTTCGTCATGGCCCCCGGCGGCTTCGGAACGCTCGAGGAGTTTTTCGAGGTGCTGACGCTCAAGCAGCTTGGCCGCCATAACCCGGCCATCGCCATTCTCAACACGAACGGCTTCTATGATAAACTGCAGGAATTTGTCCTGTCCGCCGTGGAGCAGCGCTTCATTCGCTCCGCCTGCCTGAACATTTACGCTCTCTGCCCCACACCGGCGGATACGCTGACGTATCTGGAGCAGTACGACCCAGCTGTCCTCGACGTGCGGCATCTGAAGAACATCTGAGCGCCCTGCGCCTGTACGCAAGGCGGATATGGATCAAAATAACGGGAGGAATCGCGGCATTCTGCGGTTCCTCCCGTTCCATTTTCAAAAATCCGGGTTATGCCTTTGCCATCAGCTCGGCGGCGGGCAGGACGGCGCTGACGTCGGCCTGCGCCATTTTGCCTTCGTCAAACAGGGAGGCGATGTCCGGATTGATCGGCAGGCGCGCGAGGACCGGGAGCGAGAATTGCAGCGCCAGCTCGTCCAGCCTGCTTTTGCCGAAGATCTCGACGCGTTTGCCGCAGTCCGGACACTGGAAATAGCTGTAGTTCTCCACAAAGCCATAGACCGGTACGTTCATCATCCGCGCCATGTTGACGGCCTTGGAGACGATCATGGACACGAGGCTCTGCGGGCTTGTGACGATCACCACGCCGTCGACCGGCAGCGACTGGAACACCGTCAGCATCACATCGCCTGTTCCGGGCGGCAGATCGACGAACATATAATCCACATCGCCCCAGCAGACGTCCGTCCAGAACTGCTTGACCGCGCCGCCGATGACCGGGCCGCGCCAGATGACGGGGTCTGTCTCGTTCGGCAGCAGCAGATTGATGGACATGACCTTAATGCCCTCGGGCGTCTCGGCGGGGAGCATACCGTCGTCGCTGCCCACGATCTGCTCATGCAGACCGAAGGCTCTGGGGATGGACGGGCCGGTGACGTCCGCGTCGAGAATGGCCGTTTTATAGCCCAGCTTCTGCATGGCGACAGCCAGCATCGACGTGACGGTCGATTTGCCGACGCCGCCTTTGCCGGAGACGACTGCAATGACCTTTTTGACATTTGATTTCTTGTTCGGCTCTGCCAGCAGGCTCTCCGGCTTGCGGTCAGAGCAGCTTTCTCCGCAGCTGGAACAGTTGCCGCTGCATCCGCTCATAAAAAACACTCCTTCAATTCTGTGTGGGTTACAGCTATTGTACCACCAAAGCGGGAAAAGTCAAACGTCCGCATGGCGGTTCTGGATGAGGCTCCGCAGTTCGTCGTGCGCATGGATGAGCGCGTCGGCGTTTTTCTGGAATTCTGCCCAGCGCGCATCAACCTGCGCACCGGCCTCAGCCAGGATCCTGTCTGCCTGTGCCTGTGCGTCCTGTACGATCTGCCCAGCCTGCTGCTTTGCATCCTGCATGATCGTCTCGCGCTGCCGCTGCGCCTCGTCCGTCTTCTGCACCATCTCGGCTGTCGCAGCCTTGACGGAGGCAAGATACTGGTCAGCGGCGGCCTGCGCAGCCTCGAACACGCTGTTTACCTGAATGGCTGCCTCGGCGATGGAACCGGCGGATGCGATGCGCAGCGTCCGGTCCTCCAGCTGCTGCCGCAGCGCCTGATTCTCTGCCAGACTGTCCTCATAGCGCTTCCGCTGCTCATAGAGAATGTCCAGCAGCTCCGCACGGCTGAGCCGTCTGAGATCCTTATCGGTCATGATATCTGCTCCTTTCCTGTTTCTGTACGGTCAAACGCATCCGCGCGCTGCCTGCCAGAACGCCTTGGCAAAGGCGAAGACCTCGCGCAGCGTGTAATTGACCTTCAAGATCCACGGCCAGGTATCGCTTGCTTGGCCGTATGGCTCCATGGAGAGCGTCCGCGCGATATACTTGGCGCGGCACATATGAAAATCGCTTGTAACGATCAGCACGCGCGACGTATCAAACCCTGCCGCCTCGGCAAGCTTCGCCGAAAACAGCAGATTTTCCCGTGTGTTGGAGGCCTTGTCCTCCTCAATGATCCGGGACGCGTCCGCGCCGTGCTCGATCAGGTACCGGGCCATGACGGACGCTTCCGTATACGCCTCGTCCGGCCCCTGGCCGCCGGAGACGATCACGGTCCTGTCCGGGTGCTCCTGCATGAATTCGAGCGTTTTATCCAGCCGCTTTTTGAGCGTCAGCGACGGCTCATCGCCCTGTACCTGCGCGCCGAGCACGACGACAAACTCCGGCGTCTCGTCCTGCGTCATAACGCTGTCCTGTCCCTGCACGGCAATATACCCCATTGCGCCGAAGATCACCGCCATACCTGCGGCGGTCAGGCCGGTCAGAAGACGGCTCCAATGCTTCGGCGCGTTCTTTTTCTTCAAGAGCCGCAGTGCCAGCAGCACCGCCGCAAGCAGCAGCAGACAGACGCCCGTCATGCCGATATGCAGCGGCAGCGCCAGACACACCGCGCCGAGCGCCGCGAGCAGCGCGATCACCCAGACCGGGATCATGTTGCGTCCTCCAATTCGGATGAAAGCCGCTCCCACTCGTCCATCAGGCCGGTAAGCGCATCGTCGCAGGACTGCTTTTCTGCCATCAGCCGCGCAAGCTCCTGATAGTCGGAGCTTGCAGCTTCGATCTGCCGGTCCAGCTCGGCAGAATGCTGCTCCTGCTTTTCGATCTCGCGCTCCAGCGCGCGGATCTGCTTCTCCAGCATCTTGCTGCCGGAGGTCTTCGGTTTTTCCTTGCGCTCCTTTTTGGGCTTTTCCGGCGCGGGAGCCGCGATGGCCTCCTTTTCCTTGATGGAACGGTATTTTTCATATCCGCACGGGAAGTCCCGGATATGCCCGTTTTCCAGCTCCCAGATCCGCGTGGCGAATTTGTTGACAAAATAGCGGTCGTGGGACACGAAGATCAGCGTTCCCTCATAGTCCTCCAGCGCATCCTCGATCCACTCGCGCGAGGCGATATCGAGGTGGTTCGTCGGCTCGTCGAGGACGAGCAGGTTGATCTTCTCATCCATCAGCATACACAGCCGCAGACGGCTCTGTTCGCCGCCGGAAAGACTCGAAACGGTCTTGAACACGTCCTCGCCCTCGAACAGATACGCGCCCAGCCGGTCGCGCGCGGTCTGCACGGAGCAGTTTTTTTCATAGAGCATCGTGTCCAGCAGCGTCCGTTCGGGGTGGGCAAAGTGAATGATCTGCGGCAGGTAGGCCCACTTGACCGTGGGGCCGAACTTCACGCGGCCCGCACCGGCCTCCTCGCCGAGCAGGAGCTTTAAAAACGTGGACTTGCCGGTCCCGTTGTCGCCCAGCAGCGCAATGCGTTCGCCGCCCGCGACCTGCAATTCGACGTCCGAAAACAGCGTCCTGCCGTCATACGCCTTGCCGAGTCCCTTGACGGACAAAACCTCGTCGCCGAAAAAGTCCCGCTGGGCGAAGCGCGCCCGCAGGGTCTTCTCCTGCGTGGGCCGGTCGGTCTTTTCAATGCGCTCCATGCGGTGCTGGATGGACATGGCGCGGCGGTAGAGCGTACGGTTGTTGATGCCCCAGCCCTTCATGCGCTCGAGCGTGAAGCCGAGCTGGCCGAGCTTGGCCTGCTCCTTTTCATACTGCTTCAATTGCAGGTCGAAACGCGCCTGCTTTTCCTGCACGTAGAACGAATAGTTGCCGGAATAAAATTCCGCCTTCCCATCGTGCAGCTCGATGATGCGGGTCACGACGCGGTCAAGAAAATACCGGTCGTGGGAGATGGTCAGGACGGTTCCCCTGAATTTTTCAATATAGCCCTCGAGCCATTCGACCGCGTACATATCCAGATGGTTCGTCGGCTCGTCGAGCAGCAGGATATCCGTCTTTTCCAGCAGCAGCCGCGCCAGATTCACGCGCGTCTTTTCGCCGCCGGAAAGGCTGTCAAAGTCCTGCTGCCGCTGCGCGGCGGGGATGCCAAGACCGTTGCAGATCTTGTCGGTCTGCATATCCGTCTCATAGCCGCCGCCGGTCTGAAAGCGCGTGGAAAGCGCGTCGTATTCGGCAAGCAGCGCCTTGTCCGGCTGCGCGGCCATCTGCTCTTCCAGACGGCGCATTTTGCTCTGGATATTCGCAAGCTCCCGGAACGCCGTGCGCAGCACGTCCTCTACCGTATAGCCCGCCGGGTAATGCGGGATCTGGGAGATAAGGCCGACCTTCCGGCCCGGCGCGAAGCGCACCTCGCCGGTGTTGTAGTCCAGCTCTCCGGTCAGTATTTTGAAGAGCGTCGTCTTGCCCGCGCCGTTTCGCCCGAGCAGGCCCACACGCTCGCCTGCCTGAATGTCAAAGCTCACGCCGTTGAGCAGATTCGTGTCGGCGTCGAAGCTCTTGACCAGGTCCTTTACAGATAGATCGATCATGGATGTTCCTCTTTATTCTGCGGCGGTTTCAGTCTCCGCTGTCATCGCCCATCAGCGGCCGGATGACGCCTGCGGCGTCGAACCGGGTATCGTGGGAGGTCGTGACGAAAACGAGCTGCGTGGCCGGATCCGGCAGCACCTCGACCATGGCCTCGGTCATGGTCATTACGTCGTTGGCCTTTTCTGTCGTGATATACACGCGGCTGGCATACTGCGCGACGGACGGGACCGTCGTGCCCAGCGCGAGGCGGATGGAGCTGCCGGTCAGATTCGCGCCCAGCGTCTCCGCGCAGTCCTCCAATGCGGCGACCTGCGTGATGGCCTCGGCGTCCCATGCAATGGAGCTGTCGTCCGGTACGGTGAAGTTATCGAACAGCACCTCGTCAAACCCGCGTGCGTCAAGCTCCAGCGCGATGGCAGCCAGATAACTGCGCGCGTCGAGCGAGTCGGGCCGCAGCCAGTAGCACCGCCGCTCGTCCATCCACAGATCGCCGGAGGTCGTCGTCAGGGCGGAAGAATAGTGCTTGGCGACAAAATTCGGGTCGGAGAACGCGGGCACGCGGGCGATCACGATCAGGTCCGGCGTTTCGGTCAGCTCCTTTATGAGCGCGTCGCAGGCGGCGATGTCCGCGTCTGCCGTCTGGGCGTCGGCGATGTCGGTCGAATAATAGAAATTGCCGAGCGGACTTTTGACGTCGATGAGCACGGCGTTATAGCCGTCCGCGTCGGCCAACGCCTGCCGCACCTCGTCCACGCTGTTTGCCAGCATGGTCGTGGAGATATAAAAGCCTTGCAGCTGCACCGCGTTCGGGTCGACGTCCGTTTCCTCGGCAGCAGCGGACAGGATCGTTTCAAATGGATAGTCCTCTGCGTCTGCGGGCGCTTCCGGCGTCTGCGGGGTGCGCTGGAGCTTCTGCGTTTTGTCAAAATACACGCCGTTTGGCGAATACACGACGTAGCGGCCCAGATAGCTGATGCGCGCGAGAATGAGCAGGCCGAGCAGAACGACGGCCAGCAGCGCGATCAGCGCAATGCGCCGCAGCGTCCGCTTGTTGCGGTAGGAAAAAATACGCATGGGGTTCTCCTTCCTCCCGTCACGCTTCCGGCAGCGCGGCGGTCACGCGGCACCAGTCCTCCTGCTGTTCGGTGGAGATGATCTGAAGCCCGTTTTGTTCCAATGCGGCCAGAACCTCCGCAAGGCGCGTGTTAAGAATTCCGGAGCAGATGAACACGCTGTCCTCCTGCAAAAATTCCGGCACGACGCGGCTCAGGGGAATGATGACGTCGGCCACGATATTGGCCAGCACCACATCGTAATGTCCCCTGAGTGATTCCATCATGGCCCTGTCTCCGATCACGTCGCCGGTGACGGCGGTAAAGCGGTCGGAGAAGATCTGGTTGATGGCGGCGTTTTCCCGGGCAATGTCCTCGGCCTTGGGGTCAATGTCCACGCCCGTGGCGTGGGCCGCGCCGAGCAGGACGGCAGTGATGGACAAAATGCCGCTGCCGCTGCCGAGATCGAGCACGCGCTCGCCGCCCTGAATGGCCCGTTCCAGCTCGCGCATACACATCTGCGTGGACGCGTGCGCGCCGGTGCCGAAGATCATGCCGGGGTCGAGCAGGACCTCGACGCGGTTTTCCGGGTTTTCCGGGTGCAGCCACTCCGGAACGACCAGCAGCCGTTCGCCGATGGGCAGCGGCTGATAGTACCGCTTCCAGTTGTTTTCCCAGTCCTCGTCCTTGACGTTTGCCAGCTGCACGTCGAGAGAGCCGAAGTCCACCGACGGGTACTGCGCGCGCAGCGCGGCCAGCTGGCTTTTCAGACTTTCGACCGTTTCCGGCACGGAAGCGTTCTGCTCCAGATACAGCCGGATCTGCGAAAGTCCCTGCATCTGCTTTTCCAGATCCTCGTCTACATAGTCCCAGTACTGACGGTTCTGCTCCAGAAATTCATGAAACTGCTCCTGATCGTCGATGATGAAGCTGTCAAAGCCCAGCACGGTCAGCCGGTCGCAGACAAGGTCAATGGCCGCCGGAGCCGTTTTGATGGTCAGTTCGATCCACTGCATGATAGTCCTCCCGATCTCCGGGGCGGAGATCTTTCAAATTGCAATATTTGTTCTATTTTACACGAAACCGGAGCAAATGACAAGTAGGGAGATTCTGATTCGATCACCGGGATGCCTCCGGCGGCCCCAGCTTTTCCATCCTGCCGGGAGGCTGTTTGATGGAAAGAATCAGCGCCCGGCTCCGCAGAGGGGCCGGGCGCTGTGCCTGAGGGGGGAAAAGGGGGTTCGCGAAGGGTTATGATACTGCGGGCAGTTTCACAAGGGGCGCATACCGGTGTTTGGATACCCGCCGTACATACCGGTGGCTGCAGCGCCTATTGCGCTGCGTAGTTCCGGCTGTGCCGGTCTGGGGCTGCCGGTACGGCAGCACTGGTGCAGTCCGGGATTTCTGTTCTGAACCCAGAAGCTGCGGATCCGCCTGCCCAGCCATCTGTGTGGATCCCGGAAAGACTGTGTCCGTCAGCATTGTCGCTGCCCCATGTGCAGGTGACGGTACAGGAGGCTGTGTAGGTTCTGCCGTCATAGACATAGCTTGCATTCAGGACATACGATTCGCCGTTTGTCATGCCGAATTCATCGACCGTATAATACTGTCCATCCCAAAGACTGCCGCCGCGGCGGTCAGACACAACGGTCCATGTGACGTTGCTGTTCGTGCAGCCGGGGATATTGGTGTTAATTGTAAAGGATGCACGGCCTGCTGCCACATCTCTGCTGGCAAGGCTGATGCCAAACGTATACTCGGCCCGCATCGCCGTCTGCTTCATGCTGTCGGTGTAGGTTCTGCCGTTATAGACATAGGAAGCTGTTATCGTGCAGGTGATGGTGCTGTCGACATATGCGCCTCCATCTGCTGTGAACCAGTCAGCATCGGCTGGGGTGACCGACCATGTGACATTCAAGGCGTTAAAGCCGGGGATGTTGGAGTCAATGAGGTAGGCATTATAGAGATCATTCAGATTGCAGTAAATCTTAAAGGAATAGTTTGCTGGCTCTTCCTTATCCATGCGATCCCCGACGACGACCGTTGTTGAACCGGAATATTTGCGGCCGTTGTAGGTCATTGTGGCGGAAATGACCGCAGTGCCCGAGCCGGCTGCGTGAAGAGTTTTACCCTCAAAGTACGCGACGCTCGGATTCGACGAGCTCCAGGTCACGTCCTGACCGGCGGGATCGGTCGTAGCGTACAGGCGCAGGCCCTCGTTCAGCTCCTCCTGCGTGACGGTGACGCGCGGCTCCTTGACCGAGATGCTGAAGGTCGAGCTGGCGTCCCGATAGGTGACGGTGACCTGCTTCGCTCCGGCGCTGGTCATATCGACGTTGGTCGTGAAGCCGCTGGTGATGGTCTGCGCTTTGCCAGACGCGTCGGTATAGCGGGCGGTCAGACCGGCGGTGTTCAGCTTGTCACCGATATAATAGGACGTCTTGTTCGGACGGCTGGTTATGGACAGGGTCGCCTTTCCGGCAGGCTTGTCCGGCTCAGGATCCCTTGCCGGTTCTTTGGGCGTATCTGCCGGCTGCTGCGCGGCTCCGCCGCTGATGCTCAGCTCAGGCGTGCGTGTGCCGGAGATATAATAATAGTCCGAATCGCTGTAGCCGGTGAAGTCGAAATCCGCGACGCAGCCCGCAGCGGCCGGGCTGTTATACACCTGCTTGACGGTGTACTCGACCCCGGCTGCCTGCAGCGCGGCCTCCGCGTCGTGCTGCGTGGTGTTCTGGTCGAAGCGCTGCACTTTTATATAGCTGTCGGAATCGAGCACCCACACGGTACACTGCTTGACCTGTCCCGCATAGAGCGCGGTCACGAATGTGCAGCCCTCCGAAACGCCGGTCACAACGCCGTTCCACAGAACAGAGGCGACGCGCGGGTCAGCAGAGATCCAATAAACCAGGCCAGCGTCAATGTCAACCTGCTGGCTGAGCGGGAACGCCTCGCCGACCTCCAGAATGACGCTTCCCGCCATTTCCAGCGGCCGGCTGTCATTGACTGTCACATAGCAGGTGGCTGCCTCGCCGCCGACGACGACAGTGACCGTCGCCGCGCCGGGCGCAAACGCTTCGACAAGGCCACTCTTGTCAACTGTGACAGAGGAAGGATTGCTGGACGACCAGACGATGGAGGCGGCGCTGCCGCTGTACTGCAGCGTGTCTGCCAGATCAAACGTCTCGCCGACCTGAAGATCGAGCTCCGCCTTGAACTGATCGATCGTGACGTTGGACTGCGTCGGCTGGCTGGTGCTGTCGGAGCTGATATCCAGACTGATCTTTGTGCCGGGCGCTGCCTCACTGCCGCCGAGCGGCGTCTGCGCCGCGACATGGCCGGGCGCGACATAGCTGCTCGTGACGGCCTTCGGCGCGGAGCCGAAGCCGCTCTGCGCCAGCAGCCGCTCTGCCTCTCCCTGCTCCTTGTACAGGACGTTCGGCACAAGCTGCTTCTGCGGGCCGAGGCTGACGACAAAATAGACGCCGCTGCCCTTCAGGATCTTTTCGCCGCCCTCCGGGGACTGCTGGATGATGCTGCCGCTCGGAATGGACGGATGGTAGCGCAGCTCGCACTTGACGCCGTAGAGCGACACCGTGCGCAGATCGGCCTTGGCCGTGTCAAACGACTGGCCGACATAATCGCGGACCGTCACGTAGGAATCCTCGGACGGGACCAGCTCACTGATGTCGACCGAGCTGCTGGAGCCGCTCGAACTGCTGCCGTTCGACGGTGTTGTGGGAACTGGCGTGACCGGGGTCTGCGAGGGCTGCGCGACGCTGATCGTAACATTGGAGCTGGGGGTCAGCGTCGAACCGGCTGTCACGCTCTGGCTGACGATGGTTCCGGGCATTTCGTCGTCGCTCGCGACATATTCCCAGTTGATCTGCACGTCCGAAAGGCCCATCTGCGTCAGGTGATCCTCCGCAGCGTCCTTGAGCATGGAACTCATGTCGTCCATGACGCCCACGGGGCGTTCCTTGCCGAGGCTGGCCGTCGCGAGCAGGTCGGACGCGGGCGCAAGCTTCGTGCCGGGGTCCGGATTCTGCGTCAGAATGCGGCCCTGTTCGACGCCTGCGTCATAATCAGAGCCTTCCACGACCAGATGCAGCGAGGCGTCTTCCGCCGCCGTCACCGCGTTGACGACCTGCATATTCACCACGTTCGGACTCAGAACATAAGAGCCGTCCTCTGCTGCTGTGTCGGTCTTCGGCTTGCGGTTGAGATAGAGCAGAACGCCGCCCGCGGCGATTGCGGCTGCCAGCACGCCCGCGGTGATCTTTGCCCAGAGCGGCCAGCTGAAGCTGCTGCGCTTGCGGATCGTCTCCTGGACGCGCCGGACCGGCGTCTGCGCGGTCAGCTCCTCATAAAGCTCGGCGACGCTCTGCGTGCGGTCCTGCGTATGCAGCGCCATGCCGTTGAGGATCGCCGTATCCTGCGTCTTCGTAACGGCCTTGTTGAATTTGGACGGAGGCGGCAGCATATCGCGCTTGTGCTTCTGCAGATATTCTCCGCGCTCGATCGCGCCGGGCGGCGTGATGCCGGTGATCATCTGATAGAGCGTCGCGCTGAGCGCATAGACGTCGGCGGCGGGACCCTGTACGCTGTGGCTGTTATACTGCTCCTCGGGCGAATAGCCGTCCTTGATGATCACGGTCATGCTCTTGCCGCAGTCGTGGACCGCGTGGCGCGCAGCGCCGAAGTCGATCAGACGGACGCCGCCGTCCTTCAGGAGCATGATGTTGTCCGGGGCAATATCCCGGTGGATCATCCCGCTGTCATGCACACGCTGCAGCGACAGCATGACCGGCGTGAGCATACTGATAGCCTCTTCCGGCGCGATCCGTCCCTGCGGCGAAACGGCGGCTTCCTTTTTCAGATACTCGCTCAGCGTGATGCCGTCGAGATATTCCATCACGAGATAAGCCGTTTCGTTTGCGGAGAAGCAGTCGTAGACGTGGACGATGCCGTCCTCGTTCTGGAATGCGGACAGGCGCTTGGCCTCGTCCAGAAATTTTTCCTTGCCGAACTGGAAGTATTCGCCCTCCTTGCCTGAGAAAATGGTCAGGCGGCTCTCGCCGGGGCGGCGGGTTGCATATTCGCTGGGCAGATATTCCTTGATCGCGACCTTGTGCAGCAGCAGCGCGTCCCAGGCAAGATAGGTCACGCTGAAGCCGCCGTGACCCAGTGCGCGGCCAATGACGTAGCGCTCGTTCAGGATCGCGCCCGGCCGCATATAGGTCGCAAGCTCCGGCTCGGTTCCCTCGGCATAGCCGCAATGCGGGCAGATGTCGAACGAGTCGTCGTATTGCTCAAAGCATCCAAAGCATATTTTCATGTTGTTCCTCTCTTTCTACACGATTCCGCATGGCCGGGGCTTTGCATCGGTCAGAACGTCCGCAAGCTCTCCGGCAATATTCCGGTACTGCTCATATACTGTGCTGGACACGGGGATACTGGGATACTGGTTTTCAAGATACAGGCAGCGCTGTCCGTCCCCGCTCAGAAGGTACGACAGGAAGCGTACGGCGCAGGCCGTCTCCTTTTTGGAGGACTGCTGCGTGACCGACCAGACGTTCTGGAGCATACAGGCACGCTCCGGCGACTGCACGGCGTACAGCTGGTAGCGTCCGGCCAGCTGCGTCTGCACGTCTGCGGCGTCTGCGGTGCTGCCGTAGTACAGGCCCTGTTCGCCGGACAGGAACGCATCCAGCGCGTCCGCGCTGACGGTCATGCTGTCCGTCTCCGGAATAGAACTCTGGAACAGCACCTCATAGGCGGGCAAAAACGACGCATCCATCCCGGCCTTGAGATCAAGACCTGCAAGGCTTGCGAGCGTTGCGCTGCTCGCCTGCCGGAAATCAAAGCCGATGCCTTCGGCGCACGCATTCGACGCATACAAAACGGGAAGTCCGAGGCCGAGCACGGCATAATCCCCGCTGACCGGCGCGCCAAGACGGAAGCCGGCTGGATCGTACTGCCGGTTCAGCTGCCGGAGCGCCTTGGCATTGCAGGCGAGATCCGTGCTCTGCGCGGTGCGCTCGAACAGGACCGGCAGCGAGCCGTCCTGCTGCGCCTGCTTGAGCCGCTGCTCGTATTGATCGGGCGCAATGCTCTGCAGCCGCAGCTCAACGTTCGGGTACAGCGTCTGGAACGCGCTTGCTGCGGCGTTCAGTGCGGCGATCTTGTTCTGCCCGCTTGCGCGGAGCGGGTCTGCGGTGAACCAGACGTCGATCGCCGCGTCCGGCAGCGTTTCCTGAGCCGTGCGGCTGATCCAGAGGTAGCCGACCGTACCGCCGACGATGGCGAGTACCAGAAACACGCTCAGAAGACTGATCCATTTTCTGCGCTGCTTTTCCTTCCGTGTTTTTTCAAGGCTCTTTGTCTGCTGGTATTGGAGCAGCGCGCGGGAAAACTCCTCCGCGCTGGAGAACCGCAGCTCCGGCTCCAGCGCCAGCGCCTGCATGACGGCGTTGCTGACCGGCTCCGGGATCTCAGGCTTCAGTGTATGCGGGGCCTTGAGATGGTCCGTCGGCCAGCGGTTGAGCGCGCTTTCGGGCTTCTTGCCGAGCATCGCGGTATAGAGCGTAGCGCCCAGCGCGTAAATATCCGTCTGCGGCCCCTGATGCGCGGAGCGGGAATACTGCTCCGGCGGGGTAAAGCAGTCCTTGAATACGACGGTCAGCGGCGTCTGCTGCATGGAGACTCTGGCTGCGCCGAAGTCGATCAGCTTGATCCTGCCGTCGTCGCACAGGAAGATGTTGTCCGGGCTGACGTCCCGGTGGACGATCCCCTTCCGGTGCAGCGCCGTCAGCGCGCCGCAGATGACCGCGCCGATGGTGACCGCGCGCTCCCACGTCAGCGGGGCGCGCTCGATCTCCGTTTTCAGCGTGTGGCCGCGCAGATATTCCATAACGATATAGGCCGTGCCATTTTCCTCAAAGTATTCCCGTACCTGCACGACGTTCGGAACGGACTGGAACTGGATCATGTTCCGCGCCTCGTTCAGAAAGCGCGTATAGCCCTGTCGGAATTCCTCCGTCCGTTTTCCCGCGTAGAGAATGACCTCCTTGCTGCCGGGAATGCGGTTGGCGACGCCGGAGGGGAAATACTCCTTCAGCGCGACTGTGCACGCGAGCTTCTGGTCATAGGCGCAGTATGTAATGCCAAAGCCGCCGAGGCCGATCACGGACTCGATACGGTAACGCCCGGCGATCTCCCAGCCCGGCTGCAGGGCGTTCGGCAGCTCTGCGGCCTGCGAATAGCCGCAGTACGGGCAGGCGGCGGCAGTGTCCGCGATCGGTCTGCCGCATTTTTCACAGCTTTTCATCTGGGCTCCTTATGGCATCTGAAAGTAGGTGTTCCAGTGGAACGATTCTCCGCACAGCGGGACGAACAGAAGCGTCGTCGCGCCGACGCGGATCAGATCGTGCGGCTTCAGCTGCATCGGGGTCAGCAGCAGCGTGCCGTTCAGATATGTCAGCCCACGCCCGTCTCCGGCCTGCAGATAAAACGCCTCCGAGGCCGGGTCAAACGTGAGGATGCAGTGCATATTCCGGGAAACCTCAGGATCCGAGCTGAGGCATACGTCCATGTCCGCAGAGCGTCCGATGCGGTTCCTGCCGCCGGAAAGCGGGAACGACAGTCCCTGCTGGCTGCCCAGCACGCAGACCAGCCAGCCGACCACAGGCTCGATCTGACTCGTCTCTCCGGTATACAGAATGTGCGTGCGCCCGTCGCCCGGCGCAGAGGACGGGAAAAACGCCGGTCTTGGCGGCTGAGCAGATGCGGGAGCGGGGACGGGCACAGAGTCCCGCTCCGGCTCAATGACCGGAGCGGGGGGCGTTTCCGGGAGAGGCCCGGAGTCTGTCTCCGGCCCCGAAGCCGGAACAGGCGGCTGCTCGGCTCCGGGCGCGGGTCCCGGCTCAGAAACCGGCTGCTCAGGTTCGGGTTCAGGAACCGGGACGCTCGGCTGTTCAGGCTCTGGGGCCGGTTTGGGAATCGGGATAAACGGCTGCTCAGGCGCGGACATCGGTTCCGGCTCAGGCTGCTGCGCCTGCACAGGCGCAGGCGGGACCGCTTCATCTATCCGCACGCCGCAGAACGGGCAAAACGGCTGCCGTTTGCGCAATTGCGCACCGCAGCTCGGACAGCGCGGCGGCTGCTCCTGTACGGGTGCGGGCGCAGGCGGAGCCGGTTCGTCCGTCCGCGCACCGCAGAACGGGCAAAACGGCTGCTGTTTGCGCAATTGCGCACCGCAGCTCGGACAATGCGGCTGGTCCTGCACAGGCGGAACCGGCAGCGGCATCTCGTCCGGCTGGAACAGCGGCGTGGTGTGCATGATATTCAGGCCGGACGGCTCCTGCGGCAGGGGAGCGGAGAAGCCGGGGGCCGGGGTGTCCGGCAGGGAGGTTTTCCCGCGCAGATCATCGAGACTCCAGTATCCGTCCCTTGCAGGCGCGCCCTGCGCGGGCGGCTCGGAGCGCTGGGCCGCCGGTGCGGACCGCTCCAAAAATGCCTTTGCCCGCGCGCAATGCGGGCAAGTCGAGAACTTGTCCGCATCGTAGTAGTGATTCATGTTACAAAGCACTTTTTTCATTCTGTCTCGTCTCCCTTTATCGGTGTCGTTTGATCAGGACCAGCGTGGTATTGTCCTGCATATTGCCGCTGTGGGCCAGCAGCGCGGTCTGGAGCCTTTTTGTCAGCTGCTGCGCGGTGCCGGGCTGGGAAAGCAGCGCCTCCAGCGCCTGCGTGCCGAGCGCCTGCAGCAGTCCGTCGGAGCACAGCAGGATCACGTCGCCCCGTTCGAGCGTCAGCGGGTACTGGTTCTGCGCATAAAGGCTGATGCCGTTCATTCCCAGATAGCTTGTCAGCGCCCGGCCGCGCCCGATCTCCCGGTCGTAGAGCAGCTGGCTGATTTCGCCCCGTTCCAGCCGCTGCTTTAAGAGCGCGGCGTAATTATGCTCCGGAACGAGCCGCTGCAGGCTGCCGCCGCGCAGGAGGAACAGGCCGCTGTCGCCGATGGACAGCCAGTACAGCCCGCCGCTGCGCACCCAGACGCTCACAATGGTCGAGCCGCCTCCGGCGGTCTGCTCTGCGACGGCCCGGTCCATCCAGTCAATCGCCTGCCGGTAGAGGTAGGAGGGCGCAGCCTGCGGTTTTTTGTGAAACGCGGTCAGCAGGGCCTGCACGGCGCTCCGGCTGGCCTCCGCGCCGTCCGGCAGACCGCCGATCCCGTCGCAGACCGCCGCGAAGATCTCTCCCCACCGCCGCTCCAGACAATACGCATCCTGCTGCTCCTCCCGCCCGCCAAGAAGGCTCTGCGCGCTTGCCGTATAGCACAGTGATGTAATCATAAAGCCTCACAAACCGTAAATATCCGTTCTGTCATCGTCGTTTCTCCCTTTTAAGCCGGAATACGCAGCAAGTAATCATCGGGACCATTTGTAAAAGCCTCCTTGCGACCGTCGCGTCTGCACGCTTCTCGGAAAGTGCATACTTTTCCAGTTGCAGGGTCAACGACCAGCACATCGTCGATCGTTAGCGTATCCGCTGTCGTTCCGTTTCGGATACCAATTACTGTAACAGAGTGACCTTGCATCCTGACCATAACCGGATTTTTATTATTGACAACCTGGTTGAAAATTTCACGAAGAATCGAAGGCTGATCCTGATAGACGGCCAGATCTTCAATAGTCCGGGTATAGTTTGCCGGGTATTCCGTTCCGTTGGGTCCCCATGTTGATCTGGGATCCGTCGTTTCGCCGGTTTTGATTTTATGCAGAATCATCTGGGCAACCGACACGCAGAGCTTTCCACTTGCGGGATGATCAATGTTATTCTGGTTCACGCAGCAAGCGTCCGGGTCGAAACCATCCAGAACGGAAAAATCGCTGTAGTCATTGCCTTGGTAATTGTAGCCGGTGTTTTCATACTGGCGCATTCCGTCTGCGACCCGTCCGGAATCGCGTTGGTTCGACGCGCCATCGTCTCCCCTGGGGATGTCAGTGGTATCGTCGTGAGCGCTCTCGTCGCCGTTTAGAATCAGAATGACCGGATCCTCGTTGGGCAGCCTCGCGCGCGCTTCTTCAAATGCCTTGCGCTTCATGTCCCAGCTCCCATCGTTCTCTGCGCCGAGCTGCCGGGCTGCCTCCTGATCGGCGTAGTACATCAGATTCTCGACCCAGACGAGCCCATCCTTCAGATTCTTCAGGTCGCTGCTGAGCTCCTGCGAGCGTTCGTCCTGCTCATGGAGCGCGTTTTTGATCTGGACGGCGCGCCGCCCATCCTGTCCCCGCAATTTTTTCTGAACCTTTTTGATGATCTGCGTGGTTTTTTCCGCATATTCATAGGCATTCTGCATCTTTTGAATCTGCTCCTCGAGCATGGTAAGATCAGCCTTTTGTAATAAACCACTCATTGTTTTTCCTGCCCCCTGTCTGTTGCTGTATCTGTGTCCGCGTCGGCGAATGCCCGGAGCATCTGCTCGATCAGCCAATCGTCTGCCCGCTCGTTGCCTGGCAGCCGAAAGCTCGACGTACACGGATATTGACGAATCCAGTCTTCCATGGATACGCGCTTTATGTGGGTATACTGCTGTTGCTGTGCCGCGGCTATTTGCGGTGCGGCTGTTCGTCCTGCTGTGCGCGGCGGCACTTCTCCCACCGGAAGCGCGAGGACTGCCGCTCTGACTGCCGTCTCCGTTTCCTTGTAGCGCTCGGACACGGCGCAAAGCGTCCGGTACAGCCAGAGCGTTTCGGCACGCATATCGGCAAGCGAGCTTTCCATCCGACGCAGCGCGTCAATCGTCTCCGGACAGGTCTGGTCTTCTAACTGCCGCAGCGTCTCAACTATCCGCTCATGCGCCCTGCTGAGCGCTTCCAGTGTCTGGCGGATGCGTTCGGCCTGTTCGGCACACTGCGGGATATTCATGTAGCAATTCATCGCCGCGTCCTTTCCGGCGGGAGCGGCCTTTTACAAAACCGCTCCCGCCAGGTGTGATTCAACCGAAAATTCCGGTCGAGTCCAGGCTGCCTGCCGTGCTGGCCTGCGTGCTTTCCAGCTCCGCGTAGCGGTTTGCCGCATGAGAGAGGTTGTTTGCATACTGCTGAACGGTATCCATGGAGCGGATCACCTGATTGTAAAGCAGTACGAACTGATTGCCGTAGGTGCTTCCCGCGTCGCCGATCCAGTCCTCTGTGTTCATCGTCTTGATGCGTCCGTCGAGTTCCGTTAAAAGATCTTCCATACGCGCTTTGACTGCGGTGATTGCCTTTGCCTTTTCATTGACCTCCTGCGGAGTGACTCTTAATACGTTTGCCATAATGATTGATTCCTTTCTTTCCGTTCAAAGTAACTTGTTTTGTGTGATGTCAGCCGTTTCTCATGCGCGGGCGGAGACGATACCCTTGACCTCCGCTTCACCGTCTTCATATTGTGCGGCGGCATTTTCGATTGCCTGCCGGTAGGTTTCCATCATCCCTGCCAAACGATCAAAGCGCGGGCGGTCGGCGTCGACCATCTCATTAAACGAAATATTTGCGTCGCCTTCCCACATACCGTTGAGTTCTTCGGTCAGCGACCAGAGTTGGTTCACAAGCCCCTTCCACTCGTCGATCTTGTCCTGAAATGCGTTTGCCGTGGTCCTCATGTTTTCCGTATTTACCTTGATTTCCGTCATGTTTTTCATGCTCCTTTTCAAATATTTTTCAATTGATGTTTAAACGTTCTTATCTGGAAACAGGAAGCCGAATTTTTGCTGTATCTCGCGCTCAGCGGCCTCGGCATCGTCTGCCGTTTGTCTCAGCTCCTTGCGAATGTCTTCCAGACTGTTGCAGTTTCGCCGTGCACTCTGAAGCACCCGCTCCAGTTTTTCCATATATCGCTGCGTGTTCGGGCTTTCCCAGCAGCCCGGAAGCGCTGTCTGCACCTGCTCTAACGCCTCAATCAGATACGTCAGCTCCTCCTTTGCCGCCGCAAGACCCTGTGCGGATTTTCGCAGAACCTCTGGCGATACCAGAATCTGTTTCCCCATGTTCCGTTCCTCCTTCAGAAAATATCAGCCGCGTCAAGCGCCCTGTTCTGCCGGTCCAGCTGCGTTTCCAGCCCATAGTACAGGTTCAACGAGCGAGCCATTGCGTTGGCGGAGCTTCTAAGCCGGGCGCCGCAAGACTCCGCACAGTGCTTGAGCTGATCCTCCAGCGTGTCATAGGCATCTCTGCCGCTTCCCTCCCAGGTTTTTTCGGCCTTCTGGTGTTTGTTCAGCACCTTTGCCAGCTCGTCGAGCAGCTTTGCGCTGCCGTCAAGTCCGTACCAGACCTGCTCGAGCTCCTGCATTTCCAGTTCCAGTTTCATAGCCTCTCACCTCACACATTCAGATGCACAGGTTCAGCAGAGCGTGCTGCATATCGTCTTCTGCCTGCGCGTAGCTGGCGCGCGCCTGCTGCAAACGGTTGACCGCAGAGGAGAACAGGTCAACGCTCTGCCGGATTTCTGCAAGATCCCCTTCGATCCGTTCGGCGTAGATGCGCCCGGCTTCGCTGTTCCAGCCGTCCTGTGTTTGTGCCTGGAGTTTTTCCAGATGCGCCTGCTGCACTTGCAGCAATTTCAGGCACTCGTTGATGTTGTTTGTAATGGTTTGCAGCTCGTCTCCGTTCCACGCGATGTTCGCCATGCTTTCACCTCTCTCGTTTTTTTCTCTGTTCCCTTGCTGTGGCTACAGTCTATCATGCTGCGCCACGATGCGGACAAATTTCCGACGAACGGCAGACTTCCGCCGACGAACGGTCATTTTCTCTCTGTTCAGACCAGGTGCAGCGTGTCGCCGCTGTCGATATCGGCGTCGTCGAGCGTCTGCTCCGGCGAAAGAATGCGGCCCGTGCGCTCCGACATCAGAAGCGCCTGCCGGTAAGCGCCGAACGGGATGCCCATGCTCTGCTCGACCAGCTCCAGAAAGCCGCGGCACAGAAGCTTCGCTGGCAGCGTCCGCGGTACGATGCAGTCAAACGACCGGTTCACACCGGCGACATTGATCTCGATCAGAATTTTCTCGCTGTTCATGTCCCTTCCTCCCACTGCGTCCAAAGCGTTTTTTCCGTTTCGTTCTGAATGCTGCCGTCTGCCTGCCGGGTGGACGGCTGAAGCGCCTCGCGTGCATAGCCGCTTTCGCGCAGATAGGCGAAGCAGTCCTGCGGCGTCTGGAATGGCAGCAGGCGCACGCCCGCGCCGCTCTGCTCCGCAGCCAGCGTCAGCTGCGGGCAGAAATAGCAGAAGATCCGGTCCGTCCCGCCGAAGAAGGCGCACGCCTGCGCAAGCTGCGAAAACAGGTACTCGATCACCGGATGCGGCGTGTTCTTCCCGCCGTTTTTCAGCAGCATCCCCTTGCGCTCCAGCGTCCGCAGCGCCTTTTCCGGGTCGATCTGCTCCGGCTCACAGAGGAACCACGCCGGAACGGTCATGCATTGATAGAAATATGCCAGAAAGACGAATTCGTCCTCCGTAAAGCGGTAGCCGGTCACCATGCCAAAGCCTCCTTCAGTCTTGCTTTTCCCGCGCGGGAAAGATAAACGACGCTTTCATCGTCCAGCGTCACGGTCATCGTGCCTGCGTCATAGGACAAAATATGGCGCTGGTTGACCAGATAGCTGCGGTGCGTGCGGACAAAGCGGCTGCCAAGCTGCGCCTCAAGCGCATCCAGTGACGCGGAAAGCTCATATTCCTGCGCTGCCGTGACCAGAAACGTCTTTTTGCTGCGGCTTTCAAAATATAAAATCGCGTCCTGCGCGATGGAATAGCGCCGGGCCTTGACTGTCCAGACATAGGTTGCCTGCGTCTGCGAGACGGACGGCTGCTCCACTGCGCGCAGCAGCCGGAACAGCTCCTCCGCGCCGACCGGCTTTAAGAGCAGCCCGGTCGGCAGCGTTTCGGCGGTCACGGCCTGAATGAGCTGCTGGAAGGTCGGCGCGGTCAGCACGATGTGGTGCTGCGTCTGCCCGGCGCGCACCTGCGCGATGACCGGCTGCGCACGGCCATCGGCGGCGTCGAGCAGATACATGACTGTCACGGTCTGCGGCGTCAGCGGATCTGCGAACGTGCAGCCGGTGATCCGTGCCTCAACGCCGTTCTGGATCTGGTACTGCACCAGAAGGTTCCGCAGGTGCTTCCGGTCGGCCTGCCGGTCGTCAATAATATAGGTATCATACATTTTGAATCACAGCTCCTCCGCAGGCGCGGCAGCGCGCGGCAGATAGACCTCGGACAACCGCGTACCCTCGAGCGCGAAGCCCGTCTCCGGCGGGCGCACCCGCGCCTGCTCGGTGATGGACAGGCCGGTTTCGATCGCCCGCTGCGCATCCAGCTTGCCGCCCAGATGTACGCCGGTCTGATACGACAAAAACAGCTGGACGGCCTGCTTCTGGAAGCTCTGCTGATACAGCGCCCGGTTCCACACAGCGAGGAAGGTCACGCCGTAGCCCCTGCCGTTTTTCAGCAGCGTCTCCCAGACGTCTGTGTAGGAGACGCGCGTGCCGGGCGAATAGCTCATGGCGCAGAAGGCGTTGTAGTCCTCAAACAGGACGATGACCGGCGGGAATGCCGTGCGCAGATAGGCCTCGCATTCCGCCTCCGTGTGAGACGCGGCGTATTCCCGCTTCGCCGCTGCGCGCGTCTTGAACAGATCGCGCAGATAGGTCATAAGCGAAAGCACGTCCTCATAGCTGCAATACTGCCGGAGCGCCGTGTCATACGGCGCGGTGCTGCCGCGGCAGACGATATGGCATTCCAGCCGCTTCTGCATGATGGTCAGCAGAAGGTTTTCCACTGCCGCCTGCGCGCCCGCGCCCTGTACGTCGCTGATAAAATAGCAGAACGTATCCTGCAGGCGCAGACTGTACGGGCGGATGCTGCGTGTGTACCAGCCGAGCGGAAGCGCGTCCTCCGGCAGCGCCTGAATGGCGTCCTCCCGCAAAAATTCGGCATAAAGCTGCTGCTTGTCGATGTATCGCAGCGCCGGGGTGCGGTAGCCGGACGCCGCGCGCAGCGCAAGCGTGCCGCACACCTTCGGGTCGGCGACATAGGCGCACTGGAACTGTACGACACTGCCGTTGAAGACGGTCAGGCCGCTTCCCGGCTCGCCGGTCGGCATCATCTGCGGCGTAAGGCCGAGATAGCTGTAATAATCCGCACGCTCGTTCAGCTGCAGCGGAATGGTCGTCGTAAAGTTCTGACTCCATCGGCTGCGCATATCCATAGGTGCATTCATGGTCACGATAAACTGAATGCTGCAGGCCATACCTTCGCGCAGCAGCTTCAAAAGCGGCTCCGCGAAGCGCTCATAGTTTTCCATAAATCCGGCATAGTTGTCGATTACAACCAGTGTCAGCGGCATCACGCCCTTGCCGGCCGCGCGGTAATCCTCCGCATTCGCAGCACCGGCATCCGCCAGCGTCCGCTTGCGCTCCTGCATGAGTTCCGTAAGCTGTGAGAACAGGCGCTTGACCTTTTCCTCCTCCTCGGGGTATACGATCCCGCCGCAGTGCGGCGTGCTGCGCAGAACGTCGAGCCGGTGGTTCGAGCAGTCGAGCGCGTACCAGTTCAGAAGCTCCGGCGTCTGCCGGATGCAGAGCGTATAGAGGATCGTCTGCACGAGCGTGCTCTTGCCGGAGCCTGCGCTGCCGACGATCAGCACATTGCCGCAGCGCGGGAAGCTGAGCGTATAAAGCGGCTGCGCCTGCTGCTCCGGATAGTCGATCCTGCCGAGAATGGCGGAATACGGCCTGTCGGGAAGCTGGTCCAGCAGCGGCTCAAGCGTGATCTCGCTGCGGAGCATCGGCAGCCAGAGCTTTCTGGCCGGATGGACCCCGGCGCTCTGCGCCGTTTCCGAGATATAGGCGACGCAGGCGTCAAGCTGGGAGACGCTCTGCGAACCGGCCGGGCGCCGCGTGCGCCTATGCGTGCGCGTGCCGTCCAGCGCAAGCAGCTCGATCTGGTTCAGCTGCAGCTCCTCCGGCTCCAGCTCCGGCTGGTATTCCGCGCCGGAATATCCGGACTGGAACAGCTCGAACAGCTCGTCGTTGCCGATCTGCAGATAGCCGCGCCCGATGCGCGTCAGATCGGCAGCCTCCGGCCGCTTGAGCATTTCCATGCTGTCCTGCCGGTCCTGCACCTTCAGGCAGAGCTTGAAGCGCGCGTTGCTCCAGATCTCGTCGTCGACGACGCCGGAGGGCTTCTGCGTGGCAAGGATCAGGTGGATGCCGAGGCTTCTGCCCACACGGGCGGTACTGACCAGTTCCTTGATGAACTCCGGCTGCTCCTTTTTCAGCTCGGCAAATTCATCGCTGATGATGATCAGGTGCGGCAGCGGCTCCGCTGCCGTGCCCTGCCGGTAGAGCTTGCTGTATTGGTCAATGTGATTGACGCCGAACTCGCTGAAGATCTTCTGCCGCCGCTTGATCTCACTTTTCAGCGAAAGCAGCGCGCGCTGCGTCTGGTTGACGCTGGCGGCGGAGCTTTTTTCCTCACTGCGCCCGGATTCGGAGATATTCGTAATGACGCCGGCGACGTGCGGCGTGCCGCCGAACAGATTCGCCATGCCGCCGCCTTTGTAGTCGATCAGGATAAATGCGACCTCGTCCGGGTGATAGTTCAGCATCAGGGAGAGAATGAACGTCTGGATCAGCTCGCTCTTGCCGGAGCCGGTCGTACCGGAGACAAGCCCGTGCGGGCCGTGCTGCTTTTCATGGATATCCAGATATACCGGCTGCGCGCCGTAGCTGACGCCGATCTGCGCGCGGATGCTTTCATACGCCCGGTGCGTTTTCCATTGTTTGAGTAGGTCCCAGCTGCGGATGTCGGCCAGATGGTACATTTCCAAAAAGCCGATCTGGTTTGGGATCTCGCCGTCGGCGATCTCGTTGACCCAGTAGCGGCTGATCTGCCGGGCGGTCTGCTCGGCCATGGACGCAGCCGCGGGATCAAACGACACAAGATCCGTCTCGCTGCGGTTCTGGTCCATCCGGAACGCGCCGGAGAAGCGGCCATCCGCCTGGACGAGGTATTTGCATTCGTTCGGCAGAAATTCCATATGCCCATAGGCCAGCAGGAAAAAGACGTTATAGCTGCCGCCGTCGGTCAGATAGCGGTAGACGGCGTGGTTGTAAAGAATTTTCGGGTCTGTGCAGAGCACGACATAGACCGGAAGCGGCGCCTCGCCGCTCTGGAGCGCGTCGCGGGAGTCCCTTGCGCGCAGTACGTCGAGCAGATAAGACAAAACAGCCTGATAGTCTGCCTCTGAGCAGGCCAGCAGCCGGTGCGATTTGTCCGGCGAGAACACGTGCGGCAGCCAGCGGAGCCAGCTGAACAGCTCCTGCTCGCCCTCCCGGAACAGGCCGATCAGGCGCACGTCCGTATAGCTGTGCAGCATGGCCAGCTGCAGGATGATATTGCGGACGACCTCCTGCACGCGTGCCTGCTCACCGATGATGCCGGTCAGCTTGTGCTGCCCGATGCACAATAGGGACGGGATCTGCAGGATCGTCTGGTAGTCCGCCTTCAGCTTTGCCGGCTGCTCCTCCAGCTCGTCGCTCCGGATGCTGAACCGGACGGCGGGCGTGCGGATCATGGAGGAAATGTCCATCCGGCCGAGGCCGAGGCGCACGGTCGTGAAATCCTCGGCCCGCGCGTTGCGGTTCCAGAGCACCTCTGCGGCCTGTCCGCCGGTCAGCTTCTGGACCAGCTCCGGCGTGGACGGATACTGCCGCAGCAGCCGTTCCCGGCAGATCGCCTGCCGCTGCTGCAGCAGCGCTTCGTTCTTCTGCAGATAGGACCGGTATGCGCTCTGCCGCTCGGATTCCTCTGCGGTTTCCTCCTTCGCGTCGTATTTCCGCCGCGCCAGCGACCAGCCGAGGCCGATCAGCGCGCTCATTACGACCGACACGCCCATGATCCAGTAGGAGCCCATGCCGTTTCCGACGCCCATACGCAGGACCATCGTCGCCAGCATCGGCAGCGGCATGGTCAGCGCGGGGCCGAGCACGAACAGCATCGGCTGTTTTTTCCGGCTCTGCTTCTGCGGCGGCGCTTCAATGTCGATCACATCCTGCGGCAGCGGTTCAAAGAACCGGGGACTGCGCAAAAACGCCTCGTGTGCATGCGGCAGCGGCTTATCCTCCCGTGCAGGCGGCGCATAGCGCGGAAGCGCCGTGGTAATCTGATCGGCGCAGTTGATTGCAAGCAGTTCTCCCAGAAAAATCAGATGGAAGCCGCCCGTATAGATGTGGCTGAACGGACGCAGCTGCAGGCTTTTTTTCGGCGGAATGCGCTGGTTGTCGAGATAAACGCCGTTGCGGCTCATGTCCTCAATGACCCAGCCGTCGCGGTTTTTTGTCAGGATAAAATGCGTATGGCTGATATATGGGCTGTCGAGCCGGATATCGGCCTGCTCTGCCTTTCCGACGACAACGCGCGTCAGCCCATGGATGCTGAATTTTTCAAATTGTAATTCACGGGCCGAGGTTTCCCGAATCCATGCCGAGAATTTTTTTCGGTCCGCGCCAAGAACGCCGTAGACCGGCGTCTGGCCGGACAGCTGCATGGAGGCCGGGCCGTCCTCTGCGGAAAGGCGGATCTGCGCGTTCTGGAGCAGCCACCAATGGCCGTCAAGCAGCTCCAGCTCCAGCTTGCAGGGCGGAACCGGCAGCTGCGCGGAAAGCTCAAGCTCGTATTTCCGGTTGTTTTCCGTCGGCAGAAAGATCTGACAGTAGGAATCCGGAAGATTCAGGTACAGAATATACTGCTTCATGTTGCGTCATCCTTTTCAGCGCTGATGGTTTCTCTGGCCCGGATACGGCTGAGCGTCACGGGCGTGATGCCGAGGAAGGTCGCCACATCCTTGAGCTGCATGATGTTCTGCAGCTTCGGGTAGGTCCGCTGGAACCACGCGTAGCGCGCCTGCGCGGACTCGCGCATGATCTCGCGGACCTCCCACATCTGCGCGTAGGACTCCTCCAGCTTCTTGACATAGACCCGCAGAAACTCGATGGAGTTCGGCAGCTCCTTTATGATCGGCCGGACATCAAAATAGATCAGATCCGCCTCCGTAAGCGCCTCCAGATTCTTGTTGAGCTTGAATTCCTGACGGTTATCCATACCGATCATGCCGATGTGCGCATGGCCGTATTTGTGCAGAATACACTCGGTATATTCCTTTCCGCCCGCGCTGACCGTAAAGCCGCGCAGGATGCCGGAAATGAGAAAATACAGATTGGTCGAGTCTTCTCCGCCGTAGTACAGGCATTCTCCCTTTTTCAGGTGCCGCCGCTGCGCCAGCCGCGCATAGGTCTGGATCGTGCTCTGAGACTGGATTCCGAGATAGTCCAGCAATTGAAAAATCTCATCCATATGAATTCTCCATTTCTGCTAAATTTTCTTTCTGCTTGTGCTCTTATTTTATTACAAAAAACGAGCCATGTAATTAACAAATGATAAGCGGCAGAAGCGTTTTAATAAGATCTTCCTATTCTGGAAACGCCAAGCGAATGACCGCTGCCTCCGGCTGTCAGGCGCGGCGCAAAGGGCGCCCGCAGCTGCGCAGGAGCCGGGTGCTGATAAAATAGCGGCAAAATGCTTCGGATTTGCGGAGAAAATGACAAGAACCGACACGCACAAACTGTACGTGCCGGTTCTTGATGGTTGCAGGATGGTTCATGAGATCGGTCAGGGCCGGTGGGGGAGGCTTCAGTCTGCGTCCTCCGGGTCCGGCAGGTCGACGATGATCGGTTCGTGGTGGACGGCGGGCAGGAATTTTGTCAGAATATCCTGCGTGGAGACGGCCAGCGTCGAGGTGTTGATGCACGGGTGGCAGCCGATGCGGGTGGACTCGGCGATCGGCTTGTCCAGCACGAGCTGGACGGCGTTTTCCGTATCGTTCATCAGGCCGAGCACGCTGACGGAGCCGGGCGTGATGTCCAGATAGTTCTCCATATCCGCCGGGTCCGCAAACGACAGCCGTGCCACGCCCAGCTGCTTGGAAAGATCCTTCGTCTTGAATACCTTTTCGCCCTCCAGCATCAGCAGATAAAACTGCGTCTTCTGCCGGTTGCAGAGGAATAGATTTTTACAGATCTTTTCGCCGAGCACCTGCTCGACGGCCTCGCAGGCCTCGATGGTGTCCGCGTGCTCGTGATCGACGCGGGCATAGGGAATTTGCAGCTCGTCCAGCAGCGCATAGCAGCGCTGCTCCTTTTCCAGCCGCCCCGAAACATTGCCCGGACGGCCCTCGTACCGTACTGGATCGATATACATATCTGTCAGCCGTTGCGGATGTAGAGCTCCGCGGCCTGTACCTCTTTCTCATAGGGATTTAAGTATCGGTTCACAATGTCCGCGACGCCTCCCGCGTCGAGCACATAGTAAGACCCGCTTGTGAAGTTCGCGGCATAGCCGGGCAGCGTCGCGGAGGCGATGTCGCTGCGGCCGCAGAGCAGGAAGCTCTCTGCCAGCCACAGAAGGTTGGCCTTCGTCAGATTTGTGTTGGTGTGCTCCAGCACCAGCTTGACGGCCTTCGACAGGTGGAGCATCCCCTTCGGCGATACCCACTGCCGGAGCGCCGCGGAGACGAGCGACCGCTGCACCTCGATGCGCCCAAGGTCGGCTGTTGCGTAGCCGGAGCGGAAGCGCGCGACCTGCATGGCCTGCTCGCCGTTCAAATGCTGCGTCCCGGCCTGCAGATCGATATTCAGCCCCTGCGTGGGGTCCGAGTAGTGCATATCGACCGGCACATCGAACGTGATGCCGCCCATCAGATCGACCAGCTGCTCAAACACGCTCAGATCGACCACGGCGTAGCCGTCCGGCTCAAAGCCGATGATCTCCGACACGCGCAGCAGCAGCTCCTGCATCCCGGCCTCTCCGCCGCCGGCCCAGCCGTAGGCGGAGTTGATCTTCGGGACCGAATACTCGCAGTAGATCAGCGTGTCGCGCGGGATGGAGACGAGATGAATGGCCTTTTCCGTGCGGTCAATGTTCAGCAGCAGCATGGAGTCGGTACGGTAGCCACCTTCGTCCGTGCCTGCGACGAGGATGGTCGCGCAGCCTGTTTTGCGGGCGGAAAGCGCGGCCTCGCTCTGCGGTGCGCGGGCGATCAGAAAATGAAACACCGCCGCGCCGATCGTCAGCAGCAGAACCAGCACCAGCGCAATGCGCAGTCCGTGCCGCCGCTTCGGCTTTTCCGGCCTTCTGCGCCGCCGTGATTCCGGCTGCGCAAGCTTTTCCTCCTGCTCGGCGCGTGCGCTGCGCTCGTCGTCGCTCAGCCCCTGCGTGTAGAGCCATTCGGCGTATTCCGCTGTGCTCCTGTGCGCGTTCGCGTGCTTCTGTGCGGCCTTTTTCTGCTTCATATGCGCGGCACGCTCCTGTTCAAATGCCTGCTGGCGCTCGGCTCTTGCAAGCCGCTCCTGCTCCCGGATGCGCTCGTATTCCGCGCGCCGTGCACGCTGGTACGCGGGCTTGGACTGCTCGTAGAACGTCAGCGGAGCCTCCGGCTCCTTCTGCTCCTCCGGGCCGTAGAATTTGCCGTAGTCGATGTGCACGTCCTCCGCATTCAGCGGCTCACTGCCGGAGCCTTCCGGCACGGGCTCGTCTTCGGGGGGAGGCTGCTCCGCAGTCTCGCCGTCCGATTCGCCGAGCAGGCTTTTTACATCCTGCAAAAGCGCGTCGACGTCGTCCGCGTCCGGTGTTTTCGGCGCAATTTCCTGTTCGGGCTGCGCTGCATACTTGTCTTCCATACTATGTTCTCCTTCCATTTTCCGCGCAGCCGGGGCGGCTGGTGGAAAGAAAGTCCCATAAATATTGTATCATTGTAACATAAATTCACCAAAAAGTAAATACTGTGCGGATTTCCTGCATTGCAATCGCGTCCGTTTAGTGGTAGACTGTTTTACAAAAGAAAAGTCTGCGTAGGGGCGGACGACTCTGTCCGCCCGCAGAATGCACCGGTTTTGCGAAAAGCTGGGGCGCATACGTATGCACCTGCCTGTTTTGATGTAGGGGCCGATGCCTACATCGGCCCGTTGGGAAGCTGCAAATTCGCCGCAGATTATCGTAAAAACGGTGCACACTGCGCGGGCCGATGTGTACCGGCAAGCGGCAGACCCACATCCGTAACGCTCCTTCGTCGCGAACGGCTGTGACCGGCATCGGCCCCTACAGTCAAATGCGCGGCTGCATCTGAATTTGCCGAAGATTTCTGTAGAACAGCCGCTTCCAACGGGCGGACAGAGACGTCCGCCCCTACAGAGCAGGCGCATATCGATTTGCAATTGATGATTCCGACACGTTGCCTGAAGGAGGGCGTATGAATAGAAACTGGGATGCTGCGTTTGCCGCCTGCAAAAGCTATGAAGAGGCGGAGGTTTCCGCCGCGCTGCAAGCCGCGATCGACGCGGCGGGCGGGCTTGACTGGGTCACGCCCGGGATGCGCGTGGCGCTGAAGCTCAATCTTGTCTCCGCCATGAAGCCGGAGCAGGCCGCGACGGTTCATCCGGCTGTCGTCTGCGCGCTGGTAAAGCTGCTGACGGCGCGCGGTGCGCACGTCATTCTTGGCGACAGCCCCGGCGGGCTGTATACTGCGGCGCATCTGCAGCGCGTTTACGATGTGACCGGCCTGCGTGCCGCCGAAGCCCTCGGCGCGGAGCTCAACTCGGATTTTTCCGTCTGCCCTGTCTCGTATCCGGAAGCAGCGCAGGCCAGAAGCTTTACGATGACGGCATATTTGAAGCAGGCTGACGCGATCATCGACGTCTGCAAGCTCAAAACGCACGGCATGATGGGCATGACGAACGCCGTCAAAAACTTTTTCGGCATCATTCCCGGCACAATGAAGCCGGAATATCACTATAAATACCCGAAAGCCGCTGATTTTGCCGATATGCTCGTCGACCTCTGCGAATACTGTAAGCCCCGCCTTTGCATCTGCGACGCCGTCGTCGGCATGGAGGGCAACGGCCCGACGCAGGGCTCCGCGCGGCCCATCGGCTGTCTGATCGCAGCGCAGAGCGCGCATAAGCTTGACCTGGCCGCCTGCGGCCTGATCGGCCTGACGCCCGGCGAGGTGCCGACGCTCACCGCCGCCATCCGGCGCGGCCTGTGCCCGGACAGCGCGGAAAGGCTGAAGCTTTTCGGCGATCCTGCGGCCTTCACGGTGCCGGATTATAAGACCGTCCCCTCGCAGACGAGCGTCTTTTTCCGCAGCGGCGGAAAGGGGCCGTTTTCCAGACTTGCCGACAGCGTGAAGTTCCATATGTTCACGCCCCTCCCGAAGCTGCGCGCGAAGGACTGCGTCGGCTGCAAAAAATGCGCGAATATCTGCCCGGCAAAGGCCATCACGATGAAACGCGGCAAGCCGCGCATAGACCGAAAAGCCTGCATCCACTGCTTCTGCTGTCAGGAATTCTGCCCGAAGGGCGCGATGGTGGTCGGAAGGACCGCGCTGGCAAAGCTGCTGGAAAAGGGTTGAGCGGCACACTGCCAGAAATCCCCGGCATAGCGCCCGCCGGTTCGGCTTATCCTAACAGAAAAGGAGGCCGAACCGATGCGAGCAGAGTTTTTGTGGGAAGTTTTTACCGATACCGGCGCGCCGGAGGCGTATCTGCTGTTCAAGGATGCGGGCCGCGCGCAGCAAAGCGTAAGGAAAGTAGAGCATGGACTACCTGACGACGCGGGGGCTTGTCCTCCGGACAACCGAATATAAGGAGACGGACCGCATCCTGACGGTTCTGAGCGCCGACCATGGTCTTCTCACCATGAAGGCTCGCGGCGTCCGCTCCAACCGCAGCAAGCTCAAGGGCGCGTGCCAGCTGCTGACCTATGCAGAGTTCACCGTCGGCGAAGCGCACGGCTTTTCGTCCATCACGGAGGCAACCGCCATCGAGATGTTCCCGGAGCTGCGGACAGACATTGTGCTTCTCTCGCTTGCCAGCTATTTTGCCCAGCTGGCCGAGGTCCTATCGCAGGAGGATGCAGCCAGTCCCGCGCTGCTGCCGCTGATTCTGAACGCGCTGTACGCGCTCGCGAAGCTCAAGAAGCCGCCGCAGCTCGTCAAGGCGGCGACGGAGCTGCGGCTTGCCGCCCTTGCGGGCTATCTGCCGGAGCTTTCCGGCTGCTGTGTGTGCGGCAATCCGGAGCCTGACCGGTTTTCCATCGCCGACGGGACGCTTGAGTGCGCGTCCTGCCGCGCGTCCGACGGCGTGCGGATGCCGCTGTCTGCCGCGTCGCTGGCCGCCATGCGCTATATCGTCTCCTGCCCGGATAAAAAGCTGTTTTCGTTTGCGCTGACCGGCGCGGCGGAAAAGGAGCTGTGCGACGCGGCGGAGAGCTATCTGCTCACGCAGCTCGAGCGCAGCTTCTATACATTGGATTTCTATAAATCTCTTTTGACAGAATAGGATCGTACATATGAACGAACAATATGAAAAATCACTGACCAAGCTGGAGCTGGATAAGGTTCTGGCTATGCTCTCCGACCACGCCGCGTCGCAGGCGGCAAAGGACCGCTGCCTTGCCGTCCGTCCGAGCACGGACGCGGATGAGATCCGGCACCTTCTGGATGAGACGAGCGCGGCCTGCGCCTGCATCACGGTCAAGGGCTCGCCGTCCTTCGGCGGGTTATACGACGTGGGCGCGTCGCTGGACCGCGCCGACCGCGGCGGCTGCCTCAGCCCGGAGGAGCTGCTGCGCATCGCGGCTGTTTTAAAATCCGCCCGCCAGACAAAGGCGTATTCCGAGGGCGAGGGGAGAAGCGCGCAGGAGCCGGGCGTGCTGGATGTGTACTTCCAGCAGATCACCACGAATAAATATCTGGAGGAGCGCATCTTCACCTCCATCCTCTCCAAGGACGAGATCGCGGATGCGGCCAGCAGCGAGCTTGCCTCTATCCGCCGCAGGATCCGCCAGCAGAGCGCGAAGATCCGCGAATCGCTGCAAAAGATCATCACCTCGCCGTCCTACGCGAAGATTTTGCAGGAGCCGATCGTGACCATCCGCTCCGACCGCTTCGTCGTCCCGGTCAAGGCCGAGTGCAAGAGCCAGCTTCCGGGCCTCGTGCACGATGTCTCGTCCTCCGGTAGCACGTATTTCATTGAGCCGATGTCCGCCGTCAACGGCAACAACGAGCTGCGCGAGCTGTTCATGGCCGAGCGCAAGGAGATCGAGCGCATTCTCGCCGAGCTTTCCGCCGAAGCGGCGGGTCACCGTGAGCAGATCAAGCTGGACTACGACGTGCTGCTGGATCTGGAATGCATTTTCGCGCGGGCGCGTCTGTCCTTTGCCATGCGCGCCATCTGCCCGGAGGTGCGGACGGACGGGCAGCTGAACCTCATCCGCGCCCGCCACCCGCTCATCACCGGCAAGACCGTCGTGCCCATCTCCGTGCGCCTCGGCAGCGATTTTGATACGCTCATCATCACCGGCCCCAACACCGGCGGCAAGACCGTCACGCTCAAGACCATCGGCCTTCTCACGCTCATGGCCGAATGCGGCCTGCATATCCCTGCCGACGACGGCAGCGCGGTCAACGTCTACGAGCAGGTTTTCGCTGACATCGGCGACGAGCAGTCCATCGAGCAGTCGCTTTCCACGTTCTCGTCGCATACAAAGAATATTGTAGAGATCCTCAAGGTCTGCGACAAAGACAGCCTCGTCCTGTTTGACGAGCTCTGTGCGGGCACGGATCCCGCCGAGGGTGCGGCGCTGGCCATTTCCATCATTGAGTTCTGCCGCAAGTGCGGCGCAGGCGTCGCCGCGACGACGCACTATGCCGAGCTGAAGCTCTATGCCATGCGCACAAGCGGCGTCATGAACGCGTCGTGCGAGTTTAACGTCGAGACGCTCCAGCCGACCTACCGGCTGCTCATCGGCGTGCCCGGCAAGTCCAACGCGTTCGCCATCTCCAAGCGGCTCGGCATCGACGAGGCCATTCTGGAGCAGGCCCGCAGTCTTGTCAGCCAGAACGACGTGAACTTCGAGGACGTTCTGACGCAGCTCAACCAGCAGCGGCAGGAGATGGAGAAGGCAAAGGAGGAGGCCGAGCGCCTGCGCCGCGAGACGGAAAAGCAGAAGGAAAAATCCGACGAATATTACGCCCAGATCAAGCAGGAAAAGGAAAAGGCCGCCCAGCAGGCGCGCAAGGAGGCGCAGTATATCATCGACGATGCCCGCCGTGCCGCCGACGCGGTCTATGAAGAACTCAAGCAGCTCCGGAAGCAGGCGAAAAACGGCGCGTTCGTCCCCGGCTCCAATGAAAAGCAGGCGCAGCTGCGCCGCAGTCTCAACGAGGCCGAAAGCAGAATGCAGCCCCAGCGTGAGGAAAAGCAGCGCCCGGAGCCGACCCGCGCCATCCGCGTGGGCGATACGGTCGAGCTTTTGAAGCTCGGCACAAAGGCGAGCGTCCTTGCCATTAACAAGGACGGCAGCTATCAGCTGCGCGCCGGCATCATGCAGATCACGGCGAAGCCGGAGGAGGTATACCTGCTCGAAAACGAGACGCAGAACGCGGCGAAAAAGGTCATCGCGGGCAAAGTGCGTGAGCTGAAGGCTGCGGCGCAGCCGGAACTCGATATCCGCGGCATGGCCGTGGATGAGGCGCTGCCGGTGCTCGATAATTTCCTGGATGCAGCCTATATGGGCAATCTCCCAAACGCACGCATTATCCACGGCAAGGGCACGGGCGTCCTGCGCGCAGCCGTGCAGGAGGAGCTGCGCCGCTGCAAATACGTCAAGTCCTTCCGCCTCGGCGTTTACGGCGAGGGCGAATCCGGCGTCACGATCGTCGAATTCAAATAAGTCCCATCGATTTTTGTCCGGAAATCGGGGCGCAATGAAATAGTGATTGACATTTCAATGAAATTTGCTAAAATTAGAAGGTCAAAACCAATTGAAATCCCCGGCAGGATGTATAAGGAGTGTCGTCTATGTATATGCAGCAATCCATCGTGAAGTGTGAATCCGGCCTTTACAACCGGCAGGCCACCTACTTTATCCAGAAGGCGAACGAGTTCAAGTCCAGCATCTGGGTCGAGGTCGAGGATCGCAAGATCAACGCCAAGAGCCTGCTCGGCGTTCTGTCCATGGGCATCACCAAGGGCACGCGCGTCAGCATCATTGCGGAAGGCCCCGATGAGGAAGAAGCAGTAAAAGCACTGACCGATATGCTCGTAAAAGAGGTCTTCTGAGGCATTTTTTACAAACCAGCAGAATCAGGAGGGGGATGCCCCTCCTGATTCTGCCGCCCGATCTGCACATTTGCTTGCGCTGCGTCCGCAGCGCTTTTTTATTCAGAAGCTATGACGTTTGAAGAACTCAAGGACAAGGCGCTCTCTCTGCCATACGAGCCGGGCGTCTACATCATGCAGGATAAGACCGGCACGGTCATCTATGTCGGCAAGGCCAAAAAGCTCAAAAACCGCGTCAGCCAGTATTTTCAGGATACGGCGGCGCATACGCCGAAGACGCGTAAAATGGTGTCGCAGATCGACCATTTTGATACCATCGTCGCGCGCTCGGAGTTTGAGGCGCTGGTACTCGAATGCTCGCTCATCAAGCGGCATATGCCGAAGTACAACATCCTTTTAAAGGACGACAAGGGCTACCCCTATCTGCGTGTCGACCTGACGCAGGACTATCCCGTCATGCAGATGGTCAGCAAAACGGCAGGGGATAAGGCCAGCTACTTCGGCCCCTTCGGCGGCCGCTCCGTCACGCAGCACGTGATCGACACGCTCCGCCTGACGCTGAAGCTGCCCGGCTGCTCCAAACAGTTCCCGCGCGACCTCGGCAAGGACCGCCCGTGCCTCAACTTCCACATGAACAACTGCGACGGCTGGTGTCAGCCCTCGCGCAGCCAGCAGGACTACCATGCCCGCATGGAGCAGGCCGTGCTGATTTTGCAGGGCAATTATAAAAAGGTCGCGGACGAGCTGCGCACGCAGATGGAGGCCGCGGCAGATAAATTACAGTTTGAGCTTGCCGCGTCCCTGCGCGACCGGCTGCGCGCCGTCGAATCCCTCGGCGAAAAGCAGCTTGTGACCGCCGGGACGATGGCCAATACCGACGTGATCGGCTATTACCAGAACGAAGCGCGGGCCTGCTTCGCAGTTCTGCATTATGTAAGCGGAAGCCTGCTCGACAAGGAATATGAGATCCTTTCCCCGGCGGACGACCCGCAGGAGGCCGTCTCCGCCCTCGTCAAGCAGTTCTATCTTGCGCGCGGCACAGCGCCCAAGGTCATTCTTACGCCGTTTGAACTGGAGGATGCGGAGCTGTTCTCGGCCCTTTTGCAGCAGGAGCTGAACAAAAAAGTTCTGATCCGCATGCCGCAGCGCGGCGACAATGTCCGGCTGGTCGAGCTTGCGCATAAAAACGCGCGCGAGGAGGCCGAGCGCATCACAACCAGAGCCGAGCGCCGTACCGGCACGCTCGGTGCGCTGGCCGATATGCTCCATCTGCCGGATATCCCGCACCGGATGGAGGCCTATGATATTTCCAACCTGGCCGGGACGGATATCGTCGCGTCCATGGTCGTTTTTCAGGACGGCAGGCCGCTCAAATCCGCCTATAAGCGCTTCCGCGTCGAGGGCCTGACCGATCAGGACGATTACGCGTCCATGCATCAGGTGCTGCTGCGCAGGCTGACGCATTACGTCCAGCAGGACGCGGGCTTTTCCGAACGCCCGGACGTGCTGCTGATCGACGGCGGCGTCGAGCATACAAAGGTCGCGGAGGATGTGCTGCAAACGCTGGGGCTGGATATCCCGGCCTACGGTATGGTCAAGGACGACAAGCACCGCACAAGAGCGCTCGTAACCGCCGCGGGCGATGAGATCGCCATCAGCGCCGTCCCGTCCGTCTTCGCCCTCATCGGCACGATCCAGGAGGAGACGCACCGCTTCGCCATCACGTACCAGCGTGCGCTCCGCTCCCGCCGCATGAAAAAATCCGGTCTGGAGGATATCCCCGGCATCGGTGAAAAGCGGCGGCAGGCGCTGTTAAGGAAATTCCGCTCCGTTAAAGCCATTTCGCAGGCGGAGCGCAGCCAGCTTGAGCAGGTGCTCCCCGCGTCCGCCGCGCTGGCTGTCTATCAGCATTTTCACCCGAAGGAAGGAGGGCAAACGCCATGCGCGTCATCACAGGAACCGCCAGAGGCGTCCCGCTGAAGGCCCCCAGGGGCATGGATACCCGCCCGACCATGGATCAGGTCAAGGAGGGCATTTTCTCCGCCATCCAGTTTGAGGTCGAGGGAAGAACGGCGCTCGACCTGTTTGCCGGCTCCGGACAGCTCGGCATCGAGGCGCTCAGCCGCGGCGCGGCGCACTGCACCTTTGTCGACAAGGGCGGAGAGCCGGTCAGCGTTATTCGGGAGAACCTGAAAAAGACAAGGCTGGAAGAACGTGCCGAAGTTGTGCAGGCGGATTACAGTTCCTACCTGAAAACCTGCCGCAGGCAGTTCGATTTGATCCTTTTAGACCCGCCTTACGCGGAAATTTTCCTTGAAACTGCGCTAAAAATCATATCAGAAATTGACATTTTGACGAACAGTGGTATAATAGTCTGTGAAAGACCCTTTGAGAAGTCCCTTCCGGACGACATTCCGGGTCTTGCGCGTTACCGGGATTACCGTTACGGCAAGGCTGCGGTGACGATCTTCCGCAGAGGATAGCCGTCTGGAGGAGCCATGAAGACAGCGATTTATCCCGGCAGCTTCGACCCTGTCACAAACGGACATCTCAACATCATCACCCGTGCGGCGCGCAGCTTTGACCGGCTGATCGTCTGCGTGATGTATAACTGTGAAAAAAGCCCCATGTTCACGCCGGAGGAGCGCGCTGAGCTTATCCGCCGCGTCACGGCGGACATTCCGAACGTCGCGGTCATGCACTCCGACAAGCTGCTGGCCGACTTTGCGCGCGAACAGGGCAGCTCCATTATCATCAAGGGCCTGCGGGCCGTTTCTGATTTCGAGCGCGAGTTCCAGATGGCGCTCATGAATCACAAACTCAACCCCGGACTGGATACCATGTTCCTGACTGCCGAGCACCAGTTCATGTACCTGAGCTCGAGCGCCGTCAAGGAGCTGGCGCGGTATGACGCCGACGTGAGTGATTTTCTCCCGGCTGCGATCATCCCGGACTTTAAAGCCCGCATGATGGAGCAAATCTAAGGAGGTATTTTTATGGCAAGCGGTATTGAAGAGATCCTGACGACATTGTATGAGATGGTACAGGATGCGTGGAGCCTGCCGCTCGGCGCGGACAAGTGCGTGCTCGAACGCGACAAGGTTCTCGATCTTCTTGACGAGATCAGCAATCAGCTTCCCGGTGAACTCAAGCAGGCCAAGACGATCGTGGAATCCCGCAACGACGTCATCACCAACGCCAAGCGCGAGGCCGAAAACATTCTCAAGCAGGCCGAGCAGCGCGCCCGGCAGATGATCTCGCACGAGGAGGTCTATCTGCAGGCCCAGAAGGAGGCTGACGACCTCATGAAGAACGCGCAGGCCAAGATCAAGGAGCTGCGTCAGGTCACGAACGACTATGTCGACGACTCCATGAAGCGCACAGAGGAAGCCATCGCACAGGCCCTGAGCGAGATCCGCGAGTCCCGGAGCAAGTTCCGCGCCCTCGTCAACCCGCAGCAGGCCAAGCCCTCGCCCATCATCGAGGACGTATAACGCATCAGTTTCCCATACCGATACAAGCTGAGAAGAGGAACGAACTTCGCGCAGCGCCGCAGAGAGGAAGCGGCTGGTGTAAGCTTCCGCAAAGCCGAAGTTCCCGTCGCCTCCGAGCCGCCGGGCTGAACGCACAGTAAGCCCCGCCGGGTCCTCCCGTTACAGAGCTGCGAGTGCCCGCGCAAGCGGGAATACAGGTGGTACCACGGAGATCTTCTTCGCCCTGAGTATGAAAACTCAGGGCGTTTTTTCTTGCATCTGCGCATTCGATTGTAGGGGCCGATGCCCACATCGGCCCGGCAGAACAGACCGCTTTTACAGAAATCTACGGCGAATTCGCAGCTTCTCAACGGGCCGATGTAGGCATCGGCCCCTACGAACACGCAGGAAACTGCATTCTTATCCGCCTGAGATTTCCGCTATAACAACTGCCCTCCGCCGGGCGGAGCAGAGCCCCGCCCCTACCAACCACAAGCGGTTTTTCGACTTTTCCTGCGCAAAACCGCCGCCAATACCATAGAGAAAGAGAGGAACCGCCATATGCCGAGCGAATTTGTATTTGTCCCCACGCCCTACAGCGCAGAGCTTCAGGAGGAGCTCGCGAAGGCGCTGCGGGCGCGCACGGAGATCATTTCGCGGAAGATGAACCCGAAGCTCTGGCGCATGACCGACGGCGTGAACCGCTTTGCGGAAGCGAACCGGGCCGACGATCCGGTGCTGAAGCGCCGGAAGACCGTGCAGACTGTTTTGTCTGTGGTTTTGGCGGCCATAGGCGTTTTCCTACTCGTGACAGGCCTGACGGAGCCGAGGAACACGACGCTGCTTGCCGCAGGCGTGATCGCGCTGGTCATTGCGGCGGCGCGGCTCCTGCCAAGGCCGGACGCGAGCATGACGCGGCAGTTTCAGAGATCCGCGTCGCTGCTGCTAAAGAGCCTCGGCGGGATGGATCTGTCGTCAAAACCGAAGATTCGATTCACGGACGAGGCAATGCAGATCAAGACAAACCAGAAATCGGCCGACTTCCCGTATGAAAAAATGGAAACGCTGGTGGAAACGCCGAGCCTTTTCCTGCTGACGCACTCCGGCTCGGCCACGGTCCTGCAAAAGAAGGATCTGATTTTAGGCACGCCGGAGGAATTTCTGGACTTTTTCCGTGCCCACGCAGCCTGCCCCTGTGCAAAATTGACTGAAGAATAAACAATATGTTTCAATAGGAGAATCAACATGAGAAAAGAACTGCCCAAGCAATACGACCCGACGCAGGTGGAAAGCCAGATCTATCAGATGTGGCTGGACAGCGACTGCTTCAAGGCCGAACCCGATCCCGACAAAAAGCCCTATTCCATCGTCATGCCGCCTCCCAACGTCACCGGCCAGCTCCACATGGGCCACGCGCTCGACTCCACGCTGCAGGATATCCTGACGCGCTACAAGCGCATGGAGGGCTACAGCGCCCTGTGGCTTCCCGGTACGGACCACGCCGGCATCGCCACCCAGATCAAGGTCGAGGAAGAGCTGCGCGTCAAGGAGGGCAAGACCCGCTATGACCTTGGCCGCGAAAAATTCCTGGAGCGCGTCTGGGCGTGGAAGGAAAAGTACGGCAGCCGCATCGTCGAGCAGCAGCGAAAGCTCGGCGTCAGCTGCGACTGGTCGCGCAGCCGCTTCACGATGGACGAGGGCTGCTCCAAAGCCGTGCGCGAGGCTTTCTGTGAGATGTATGACAAGGGCCTTATTTACAAGGGCAGCCGCATCATCAACTGGTGCCCGCACTGCCTGACCGCCCTCTCCGACGCGGAGGTCGAATACGTTGACAAGCCCGGCCATCTCTGGTATATCCGGTATCCGCTCTCTGACGGCTCCGGCGATATCGTCGTCGCGACCACCCGCCCGGAAACCATGATGGGCGACACCGGCGTGGCCGTCAACCCGAACGACGAAAAGTTCAAGCACCTCATCGGCAAGACCTGTATCCTGCCCATCATGAACCGCGAAATTCCCATCGTGGGCGATGAATACTGCGAGATCGGCTTCGGCACCGGCGCGGTCAAAATGACCCCGGCGCACGACCCCAACGACTTTGAGGTCGGCCTGCGCCACAACCTCGACGTCATCCGCGTCATCGCCGACGACGGCCATATCAACGAAAACGGCGGCAAGTACAACGGCATGGACCGCTACGAATGCCGCAAGGCCCTGGTAAAGGACCTCGAAGAGCAGGGGTATCTGGTCAAGACCGAGCCGTATTCCCACAATGTCGGCACCTGCTATCGCTGCCACAACGATGTCGAGCCGCTCATTTCTGCGCAGTGGTTCGTCAAGATGAAGCCGCTGGCAGAAGAGGCCATCCGCGTCGTGAAGGACGGCACGATCAAATTCGTTCCGGAGCGCTTCTCCAAGACGTATCTCAACTGGATGGAAAACGTGCACGACTGGTGCATCTCCCGCCAGCTCTGGTGGGGCCATCAGATCCCCGCGTGGTACTGTGACGAATGCGGCCATATCAATGTCAGCCGCGAAGACCCGACGAAGTGCGAAAAATGCGGCTGCACGAAGCTGACCCGCGACGAGGACGTGCTCGACACCTGGTTCTCGTCCGGCCTGTGGCCGTTCTCCACGCTCGGCTGGCCCGATTTGAATTCGGAAGACCTCAAATACTGGTACCCGACGACCGATATGGTCACGGGCTATGATATCATCTTCTTCTGGGTGGCGCGCATGGTCGTCTCCGGCATGGAGCAGATGAAAAAGGAGCCGTTCAAGACCGTCTTCATCCACGGCCTCGTCCGCGACGACAAGGGCCGCAAGATGTCCAAGTCCCTCGGCAACGGCATCGACCCGCTGGAAATGGCCGAGAAATACGGCGCGGACGCCCTGCGCTTCAACCTCATCACCGGCAACTCGCCCGGCAACGACATGCGCTTCTACGTCGAGAAGTGCGAGGCCATGCGCAACTTCGCCAACAAGATCTGGAACGCGAGCCGCTATGTGCTCATGAACCTGACCGTCGAAGAAAACGGCCTTCCGGATGCCGCCGACCTGGAGATCGAGGACAAATGGGTGCTGTCCAAGCTCAATACGCTCATCAAAGAGGTCACGGAGAACATGGACGCGTACGAGCTGGGCGTGGCCTCCGCCAAGGTCTATGACTTCATCTGGGACACGTACTGCGACTGGTATATCGAGCTGACCAAGGCAAGACTGTATGGCGAGGACGAAAAGAGCAAGCTGGCCGCGCAGAAGGTGCTGGTGTATGTGCTTGACCAGTTCCTGCGCCTCCTGCACCCGTTCATGCCGTTCATCACCGAGGAAATCTGGCAGGCCATCCCGCACGAGGGCAGGTTCCTCATGCTGGCTGACTGGCCGAAGTACGACGAGAATCTGAACTTCTCCGTCGAGGCGGCACATATGGAGTCCGTCATGAACGCCATCCGTTCCATCCGCAACCGCCGCGCGGAGATGAACGTCCCGCCGTCGAAGAAGAGCACGCTCTACGTCGTGTCCGACAAGGGCGAGATCTTCCGGCAGGGCACGGGCTTTATCTGCCGTCTGGCCTACGCCGATCAGGTTATCATCTGCGATTCGGACCCCGAGGGCCACGAGAACATGGTCTGCGTCGTCACGAACGACGCCAAGCTCTATATTCCGCTGGAGGAGCTGATCGACTTCGAGAAGGAGCTGGCCCGCATCGAAAAGGAAAAGGCGAACTGCCTCAAGCAGATCGCCATGTTCGAGGGCAAGCTTTCAAACGAAGCGTTTGTCTCCCGCGCACCGGAAAAGGTTGTGGCCGAGCAGCGCGAAAAGCTCGAAAAGAACCGCGCCCTGCTTGCACAGCTCGAAGAAAGTGAAAAGCGTCTGCGCCGGTAATCCCTTTGACAAAACCCGCGCGTAAAAGCTTCTATAATGGACACACAGGAAAAAGCCCTGTGTGTCCATTTTCTATTTTGGAGGCGAACAAATGAATCTTACAAGCTTTTTGCAGGACAAGCATCTGACCGTCGCGCTGCGCGGCGAAATTGACCATCACAGCGCGAAGGATATCATGCGCGTCCTGGGCAACAAAATCGACCTCTATCTGCCGCGCGTGTGCGTGCTGGATTTCAGGGAGGTCACGTTTATGGACTCTAGCGGGATCGCCATCGTGATCTCCTGCGTGCGCCGGATGCGGCAGCTGCGCGGCGAGGTCATTCTCCGAAGCGTTCCGCCGCAGCCGATGAAGGTGCTCAAGGCCTCCGGCATTGAGCGCATAGCAACTCTGGAAGACGAAAGGAGCCTTGTCCATGAAAGCTGAAAATGAAATGACGCTGACCTTCCCCAGCCGGTCCTCGAACGAATCCTTTGCCCGCGCGGCAGTCGCGTGCTTCGCCGCCCAGCTCGACCCCAATCTCGAGGAGCTGAACGATATCAAGACCGCGGTGTCCGAGGCCGTGACCAACTGCATCGTCCATGCCTACCGCGACTGCCTCGGCACCGTGACCATCCGCTGCCGCATTCTGCCGGAGAACGTGCTGGATATCGTCATCCGCGACAAGGGCTGCGGCATGGAGGACGTGGAAAAGGCCCGCGCGCCCATGTTCACGACCGGCGGCCCGGAGCGCAGCGGCATGGGCTTTACAATCATGGAGAGCTTCATGACCTCGCTTCAGGTCACGTCAAAGCCCGGCAAGGGCACGACGGTACATATGAAGCGCAAGATCGTGCAGCGGAGGAAAACCGCTTGAGCGACACCATCACGCTCATCCAGCGCTCCCAGCAGGGCGACCGGGACGCGTCCGAACGGCTCGTGACGGAAAACACGGGCCTCATCTGGTCGATCGCCCGGCGGTATTTTGGCCGCGGCGTAGAGCCGGACGATCTGTTTCAGCTTGGCTGCGTCGGCTTTTTAAAGGCGGTCGAGGGCTTTGATACCGCCTACGGCACGCAGTTTTCGACCTACGCCGTCCCCAAAATTGCCGGAGAGATCCGCCGCTTTCTGCGCGACGACGGCGCGGTCAAGGTCAGCCGCAGCGTGAAAGAGCGCGCCGCCGCCATCAAAAAGGCCCGTGAGCGCCTGACCGGCGATTTCGGCCGCGACCCGACGGTCTCCGAGCTGTCCGAGGCGCTGGGCCTTTCGCCGGAGGAGATCGCGGCTGCCGAAACCGCCACCAGCGCGACCGAGTCCATCCAGCGCCAGACCGGCGAGGAGGGCTTCTCCCTCGAGGATGTCCTGTGTACAGACGGCATGGAGGAAAAGCTGCTCGAACGCATGGCCCTGCAGGAGGCGCTTGCCCGCCTGAACGACAAGGAACGGCTCGTCATCCAGCTCCGCTATTACCACAGCCTGACCCAGCAGCGCGTCGCGGGCCTCATCGGCGTGTCGCAGGTGCAGGTCAGCCGCATCGAAAAGAAGGCGCTGGAACGGCTTCGAACATTTTTTTGATGTCGACAAACCGGGCAAAATGCGGTAGAATATCCGTAGTTTATTGAAAAGGCAATGTCATACCACCTGATACTGTGTCCTGTCACGCAAACACGACGAAACCTCGAACAAGGTTGGTAGGGGCGGGGCTCTGCTCCGCCCTGCGGGACGCACCGGATAATCGAAAATCTTCGGCGAATTCGCAGGCACTTGCTTGTGTGATTGTAGGGGCCGATGCCCACATCGGCCCGTTTGGAAGTTACGAATTTGCCGCAGACTACCGTAAAATCGGTGCATTCTGCCGGCCGATGTAGGCATCGGCCCCTACAGGGCACCATACGGATTTGCGGCTGCCCATCGGGCGGAGCAGAGCCCCGCCCCTACCAGCTGCGTCCGTTTTTTACCGGGGTTTCGTATAGAATGCGGTCTTAAATCAATGACATTGCCCGTAAGGGGAAGCTATGGAACAGACATTTGAAGCCCGGTTCTTATCCGCGCGCCGCGCTGTGATCGCTGCGCGCTTTCAGAACCTGAACGAGATGCAGCGCGAGGGCGTTCTTACAACGCAGGGGCCGCTGCTGCTGCTGGCCGGTGCGGGCAGCGGCAAGACGACCGTTCTCATCAACCGCATCGCCAATCTCATCGCCTTCGGCGAAGGCTCCGACTCCAACGAAATTCCGGAGTATATTGCGGAGGCGGACGTTACATATCTCGAGGACTACCTCAAAACGCGCGATCCCGCCATGCAGCAGCAGGCCGAGCGCCTGTGCGCGCTCCGGCCCGCCGCGCCGTGGTCGATTCTGGCCATCACATTCACCAACAAGGCCGCAAATGAATTGAAGGCCAGACTGCAGGCGCTGCTGGGCGACTACGCCATGGACGTCTGGGCCATGACGTTCCACGCTGCCTGCTGCCGCATTCTCCGGCGGGAGATCGACCGGCTGGACGGCTACACGGGCCGCTTCACGATCTATGACACGAGCGATTCCGAGCGGGTCATGAAGGACATTCTGAAGGACTTCGGGCTGGACGAAAAATCCCTCCCGCCGCGTCTGGCGCTTTCCGTCATCAGCAAGGCCAAGGACAAGCGGCAGGGGCCGGAGCAGTTTTCCAAACACGCCGGAAAGTCCGGCGATTACCGCATGGACCGCATCGCGCAGCTCTACGCCGAATACGAAAAGCGCCTGCACGAGGCCAATGCGCTGGACTTTGACGATATCATCCTCAAGACCGTCGAGCTGCTTGAGCAGTTTGAGGACGTGCGGACGTATTACCAGCGCAAGTTCCACTACGTCATGATCGACGAGTATCAGGATACGAACCAGCTGCAGTATCAGCTGACAGCGCTGCTTGCGGGCGGGTATGAAAACATCTGCGTCGTCGGCGACGACGACCAGTCCATCTACAAATTCCGCGGCGCGACTATCGAGAACATTCTTTCCTTTGAAAAGCAGTTCAAGGGCGCACGTGTCATCCGCCTGGAGCAGAACTACCGCTCCACGCAGGCCATTTTGAACGCGGCCAACGCCGTCATCTCGCACAACCGGGGGCGCAAGGGCAAAAAACTCTGGACGCAGAACGCCGCAGGCGACCGCATCACGGTCTACGAGGCGTCGAGCGAATCGGACGAGGCCAATTATATTTCCAGCCGCATTATCTCCATGTCCAAGGGGAAGAATTTCAAGGATTTCGCCGTGCTCTACCGCACGAATGCGCAGTCGAACGCGGTGGAAAACGCGTTCAAGCGCAGCGGCATCCCGTACCGCATCATCGGCGGCACACGCTTCTTTGACCGCGCCGAGGTCAAGGATATGCTGGCCTATCTGTGCGTGATCAATAACCGCGCAGACGAGCTGAGATTGCAGCGCATCATCAATAACCCGCCGCGCGGCATCGGCGGCAAAACGCTCGAAATGGCGCAGCGGCAGGCGGCTGCGGCAGGCGTGCCGCTCTACACGGTCGTCTCCGACCCGTACAGCTATCCGAGCCTTGAAAAGTCCGCCGCAAAGCTCATGGCCTTCACGGTCGTGATCGAGGAATGCGCCGAGCTTCTGACGACGCTTTCCCTGCCGGATTTCTACGAGGAAGTCATGCTCCGCACTGGCTATCTGAACATGCTTGAGGAAAAGGACGATGTCGAAGCGCGCACCCGCGCCGAAAACGTCCGCGAACTCAAATCCAGCATTCTTGCCTATATGGAAAACACCGATACGCCCACGCTGGCGGGCTTTTTGGAGGAAATCGCGCTTTACACGGATATCGAGCAATACGACCCGGACGCGGACGCTGTCGTCATGATGACGATGCACGCGGCAAAGGGCCTGGAATTCCCGAATGTATTTCTCACGGGTTTTGAAGAGGGACTGTTCCCGTCGAACCGCTGCCTGAACGAGCCGGAGGAGCTGGAAGAGGAGCGCCGCCTGTGCTACGTCGCCATCACCAGAGCCAAGCAGAACCTCGTTATTTCCTATGCCCGGCAGCGTATGCTCTATGGACGCACGACGACGAATCTGCCCTCCCGCTTTGTAGACGAGCTTCCGGCGGAATTCGTCAAGCGCGCCGGCGCGCCGAAGCCCAGCTATTCGCAGCAGGCCCCCCGGCAGTACGGCTCGTTTGGCCGCGTCAGCATCTACGGCGACGAGTATAACGACTTTTCGCAGATCCCCACGCGCCCGAAGCCGCAGAAGGACTATTCCGTCCACACGCAGCCGAAGCCGGCCCCGAAGGTCAGCTTCGCGGCCGGGGAGATGGTGCAGCACAAGGCATTTGGCCGGGGCATGATCCTGACGGTCCTGCCCATGGGCGCCGACGCGCTGCTCGAGATCGCGTTCGACGGCGTCGGCACGAAGCGCCTTATGGCAAACACGGCAAGCCAGCACATGAAAAAGCTGTAATCTTCCCATGACCCCGGCATAGGCTATGCTGGGGGTGTATGGAGATGAGCCGGAAAAAACGAAGACGCAGAAGACTGCTTCTGATCGTCCCGCTGCTCGTGCTGACGGGGCTGGTTCTGCTCGTGGAGCTGCATTTGTCACCGTATATCCGCGAGCTTGCGCGCAATCAGGCGGTCAACGCCGCGTCGAACGCCATCATAGAGGCCGTCAGCGAAATGCTCCGCAGGGGCGACACGGATTTTTCCCGCGTGATCGTGCTGGAAAAGGACGTGGAGGGCCATATCACCGCGCTTCGCACCGACATGACGCAGGTCGAGCGCCTCAAGGTCGAGGTGCTGGAACTTCTGGATACTCTTGTCGCGCAGATCAACACGCAGCAGATGGGCATCCCACTCGGGAACCTCCTGCTGCCGGATCTATTGGCCGGAACCGGCCCGGAGCTGCCGGTCAAGGCCGTCAGCCTCACCATGTCGAACGCTGACTTTTTTTCGGATTTTACCGCAGCCGGGATCAACCAGACGCTGCAGACGCTGAAGGTGAAATTCACCATCAGCCTGACCATCCTGACGACCGTCGGCTATGAGACGGTCGACGTGGACAGCGACGTCATGCTCGCGCAGACCGTGATCGTCGGCACAGTGCCTGAAACGTACGTAAACCTGGGACATCTGACTACAACGGAAGGCTGGGAACAATATGGAACCGAAACAGGAAATTGAACAGCTCACACGGGAGCTGGAACACGCCGGATATCTTTATTACGTGCTCGACAACCCCGAAATGAGCGATTATGACTATGACCACAAGCTGCGCAGATTGGAAGAACTGGAGGCGCAGTACCCGCAGTACGCCTCGCCCCTCAGTCCGACGCGCCGCGTCGGCGGGCAGGCGCTGAGCGAATTTGTCAAGGTGCGCCACGCCGTCCCGCTGGAAAGCCTGCAGGACGTGTTTTCCTATGACGAGCTGCGCGACTTTGACGCGCACGTGCGCGAGGAGGAGCCGGACGCGGAATACTCCGTCGAGCCGAAGGTCGACGGTCTCTCCGTCGCGCTGGAATATGTCGACGGACAGTTCGTCCGCGGCGCAACGCGCGGCGACGGCCTGATCGGCGAGGATGTAACGGAAAATCTCAAGACCATCCGCTCCATCCCCATGACGCTGGAGCACGCGCCCGCCCGTCTGATCGTGCGCGGCGAGGTCTTTATGCCCCGCGCCAGCTTCGAGGCGCTCAACGCCGAGCAGGAAAAGCTCGGAAAGCCGCTCTTTGCCAACCCGCGCAACGCGGCGGCGGGTTCTTTGCGCCAGCTCGACCCCGGTATCGCTGCAAAGCGCAGGCTGGACATTCTGGTTTTCAATCTGCAGCTGGCAGAGGGCGCGGAATTTCAGACCCACAGCGAGACGCTGGACTATCTGCGAAATTTGAAATTCAAGGTCATTCCCTATACACTCTGCCGCGATATGGACAAAGCGGAGCAGTTGATCGCCGAGCTTGGTGAAACGCGCTATGACCTGCCGTATGATATCGACGGGGCTGTTATGAAGCTCAACAGCCTTGCGGGCCGCGCCCGTCTCGGCAGCACGGCCAAATTCCCGCGCTGGGCAGCAGCCTTCAAATACCCGCCCGAGGTCAAGGAGACGGTATTGGAGGATATCGTCGTGCAGGTGGGCCGCACGGGCGTTCTCACGCCCCGCGCCATCGTCGCTCCCGTGCATCTGGCCGGGACGACCGTCACCGCCGCGACGCTCCACAATCAGGATTTTATTACGGATAAGGACATCCGCATCGGCGATACCGTCAAGATCCGGAAAGCAGGCGAGATCATCCCGGAAATTCTCGAGGTCGTGCCCGCCAGGCGCCCGGAGGGCGCGAAGCCCTATCACCTGCCGGACAAATGCCCCGTCTGCGGCGCGCCCGTCGTGCGCGATGAGGACGGCGCGGCTCTGCGCTGCACCGGCGCGGAGTGCCCCGCGCAGCTGTCGCGCAATCTTGCGCATTTCGTTTCGCGCGAGGCCATGAACATCGACGGCCTCGGCAGCGCGATCCTCGATCAGCTGATCGAGCAGAAGATGGTATCCAATCCCGCCGACCTCTACCGGCTGGACTACGCCGCGTTTGCCGAGCTTCCCGGACAGGGCAAAAAATCCGCCGCGAATCTGGAGGCGGCCATTGAAGCCAGCAAGCAGAACGATCTGTCCCGCCTTCTGTGCGCCCTCGGTATCCGGCAGGTCGGCAGCAAGGCGGCCAAGGTGCTGGCTGCTACATTCGGCAGCCTCGACGCGCTGCAGAACGCGGCGCTTGAAGACCTGACTGCCGTGCCTGATATCGGCGAGACGACGGCGCAGAACATTCTCGACTATTTTGCAAGCCCGCAGTCGCAGGACCTCATTGAGCGTCTGCGCGAGGCTGGCGTGAACTTCCTGTCGACCAACCGGATCACGGACACCCGCTTTGCGGGAAAGACCTTCGTGCTGACCGGCGCGCTGAGCCTCTTTACGCGCGAGGAGGCGACGGAGAAGATCGAAAGCCTCGGCGGCAAGGCCGCCTCGTCCGTCTCGAAAAAGACGACGTATGTCGTCGCGGGCGAAAACGCGGGCAGCAAGCTGAAAAAGGCCAACGAGCTGGGCATCCCGGTCCTGTCCGAGCAGGAATTTCTGGAGCTGCTGCAATGAGGATCACACTCGTCAGCAGCTGCGGCCTTGTGCTGGAGCAGGATGGGAGCGCGCTCCTGATCGACGCGCTCAACAAGCAGTTCCGCTGCTATTACGGCCTGCCGCCTGAAGTCTTTGCGAAAATGCTGGCAGGCGAGCCGCCCTATGACGCCGTCTGCGGCGTCCTGTTTACCCACGCGCACCCCGACCATTACAGCGCCAGCCGCGCGGAACAGCTCCGCGCGGCCTGCGGCGCGCCGGTTTTCCTTCCGCAGCCGAACACGCCGGAGCGCCTGATGATGCAGCTTGGCCCGTTTACGGTCGAATGCAGCCGCTTTCCGCACATTCCCGTTCCAGGACTGGAGGAGATCGCACACGCCGTATACTGGATCTCTGCTGCCGGAAAAAGCGTCTATGTGACTGCCGACGCACAGATCGACACGGAACGCCACCGCGCCATTCTGCATGGCCGCCGGGCGGACGCGGCGTTCTGGAACGGGCAGTATCTGTCCCATCCCGAGACGCGGGAGCTGCTGCTGGAGGCGGCAGTGAAAAACTATATTTATCACATTCCGGTCGACGAAAAGGACGTCTGCGGCATCCGCCGCAAATGCGAACGCAGCATGGCCCGCTTCGGCGCAGAACTCCCGAACGTCTCTCTGCTGGAGCAGTATCCGTCGAGCCTTGAGGCGTAAAATATAAAAATCCTCCCTGGCAGGTAGCTGTCCATAAAACAGGTTTCACGAAACAAATAATATGGCAGTTGCCGGACAAGGGTTGCTGACAAAAGGGGTATGTGCCGTTAAGACACATAATGGCATTCTGCGCAGCCGAGGCACAACCCGCCTTCACCCAGCGCGGCGATGTCGGTGCGCGTGACGGGTACATCCGCCGCGATTTTGGGCAGCATCAGATCGAAGACCGTCGCGCCCACGTACATGACGCAGCCGGGCAGGCCCATGACGGGCGTGCCGTCCTCAAAATAGCCGAGCAGGAACATCGCGCCCGGCAGGACCGGCGCGCGGTAGGCGACGATATCTGCACCAGCCGCCTTGATGCCGTGCGGGAAAACCTTGCCGCCGTCATCGGTGCGCTGGAGCACGCCATGCACATGATCGCCGCCGAGGGCCATGACGAGACGCGAAAATAAAGCCGGGGACCGGCTGGAAAACAAATGCGCCGCATTCCGATGAAAGCCGGAATGCGGCGTTTCGGTTTGGCGCGGATATACCAGTTCTGGAATTTCTCACCGAAAGGCGTGGACTTTTCCGGGACGGCGTGTTAAAGTTAATGATAAGTAGGATTTGCCTGAATTTTCCCTCATGAACCGGGCGGGGACGCCGCGGTTATAAGAGCCGGGACAGACAGAACGAATGGGAGGAAAAGAAATGGAACGATATTGCAAATACTGCGGGGCGCAGCTCCCGCCGTCGGGGAATTTCTGCGGCAAGTGCGGGATGCCTGTCGGCAGCGGTGAGGATATGTTCGGTTCCGCCGAGCCGACGGTTGACAGCTATCACTATGGGGATATGAACAGCGGCAGAGGCGCTGCCGGCGGCCCTGTCAGACCCGGACAGAAAAAGCCGGGCAATGGAAAGACCGTGCTGCTTGCTGTGGCTGCAAGCCTGGTCCTGCTGGTTGGCATGGCGCTGGCGGTCAAGCTGATCCTGGAGCTGCGCGGGGAAAAGGACGCCGTGCAGGAACCGGCATATACGGAAACCATAGCGGAAGCCGCGCCGCAGGACACCCCTGAACAGCCTGCGCCGCAGGATACCGCGCCCGAAGCGCCCATACAGGAAGCACCCGCGCAGGAGGAGCCGGAGGAGGATGCCGGGGCGTACCAGCCGGATCGTATTCTGGAGCTTCAGCCAGGTCAGCTGAACTGGGTGGTCGTGACCGGCGATTATGATTTGTATTTTTCCGTGCCGGAGGGATTTGTGGAAACGCCAATCGGCTTCTCCGTGAACGGAAACATCTACTGCTATTATGCGCAGACGCTCGATATGCTCGTCCGCGTCTGGGAAGCGCCGGTCGACATGGCCGGCGATCCCGGCAGCAGCCGCCTGTGCACTGCCTATGGCTTTCGCGTGGACGAGGCTTCCATGCAGGAGACGGAAAACAGCCGCCGCTATACCTGCACCGGAAGCGGCAGGCGGATGTCCGTCTATGAGACGTGGGGTGATCTGTATGCGTATTACTTCATGTTCGAATATCCGGACAGCTCCATGCTGCATACGTCGGCCTATGAGGACCTCGCCTCGGCGTTCCTTTCGCGTGCGTCCTGCAACAATGTGCTGACACAGCCCGTCAGTGCGTATATTCTCCCGCAGAGCGCGGAGCGCCGGCTGACCGAGGCGGATCTGGAGGGCCTTTCCCATCAGCAGCTCTGCCTTGCGCGCAACGAGATCTACGCCCGCCACGGACGGCGCTTTAAGAATAAAGACATCGCCGCGTATTTTGCGGAAAAGGACTGGTACTACCCGTCCATCGATGCATCCGTATTTGACGCGAACCAGAACAGCTACTTATCCGAAGATGAGCTCTATAACGCGACTTTCATGCTCGAATACGAGAAGCGGAAATTCGGAAAATCATACTATTAAGGAATTTGGAAATGGAGTCTGAGATCAGGATATGAAAAAGAAGATCATCGCGGCGGCTCTGGCGGCAGCCGTGCTGCTTGCAGCGGGCGGTCTGCTTTTCGGACTGCACAGGATCGGGGAAACGACGATCTCCGCCGGGCCGGAGCCTGCCGCACCGGAGGAGGTCCAGCCCGCCGAGCCGGAGGAGCCTTCCGTTCCGGAGCAGCCGGAGAAGGAACCGGAGGAGGCGGAGCCCGTGCAGACACAGACCCCCGTGCCGGAGGCCGTGCAGACCGAAAAGCCGTGTATTGTCATTGACGCCGGACACCAGCTGAATGCCGATTACGGCAAGGAGCCGGTTGGCCCGGGAAGCACGGAGCTGAAAACCCGCGTTTCCGCCGGAACGACCGGCGTGTCGACCGGGATCCCGGAATACGAGCTGAATCTGGCCGTCTCGCTGCTTTTGCAGCAGGAGCTTACGGCGCGCGGCTATACGGTCGTCATGACGCGGACGGAGAACGACGTTTCCATATCCAATGCCGAGCGCGCGCAGATCGCGAACACGCAGCAGGCCGGCGCGTTCATCCGCGTCCATGCCAACGCAAGCGAAAGCGCCGCCGCCAGCGGGATCATGACCATCTGCATGACGCCGTCGAACCCGTATAACGGCGCGTTATATGAAAAAAGCCGCGCCCTGTCCGACTGCGTGCTCGAGCGGCTCGGCGCAGCGCTTGACAAGCCGCAGAACGGGCGGACGCTCTGGCAGACGGACACCATGACCGGCATCAATTACAGCGAGGTCCCGGTCACCATCGTGGAAATGGGCTTTATGACCAACCCGGCCGAGGACGAGGCAATGGCGACGGATGCGTACCGGGCAAAGATCGCAGCCGGGATCGCCGACGGCGTTGACGCTTACTTTAGAAGGCTGCAAAGGCAGTCCCTGACGGAGGACGCGGCGCTGGCCGAGGCGCTGCGGGAGCAGCTGCAGGGAAGCAGCGACAAATGGGATATCTGGGCAGAGCGGCTGCAGGAGGGCACGTATGCCCATGTGCAGGAAAATATCGACCCTGACGCGCCGCAGATGGTGTCGGCAAGCCTCATCAAGCTGTTTATCATGGGTGCGGTCTATGACGCGGAGCGCAGCGGGACCCTGACGCCCGGCGCGCAGGAGGACGCTATTTGCCAGATGATCAGCGTCAGCGACAATGCCGCCGCAAATGAGCTGACCTGCCTGCTCGGCGGAGGCAGCGAAGCGGACGGCCGCGCCGCCGTGGAGCGCTTCGCCGCTTCCATCGACTGCACCGCCGTGCGCTATAACCGCCTGATGCTCGTGGAAAACGGGACGCAGAACTACGTCAGCGCGGAGGACTGCGCGGCGTTTTTACGGCTGGTCTACAACCGGCAGTGCGTTTCGCAGGAGGCCTCGGAGCAGATGCTTGCGCACCTGCTTGCCCAGCAGGTGAACGACCGCATCCCGCAGGGCCTGCCGGAAGGCACGCAGTGCGCCCATAAAACCGGCGATCTGCTCGGCCTGTGCTGCGCGGACGTGGGCATCGTCTTTACCCCGCAGACGGATTTCCTGCTCTGCATCATCTGCAACGATCCCGCAGATTACCAAACTGCGATCCGGACCTGCATCACCCTCGCCCGCACCGCCGCAGAGAAGCTTTGCAGCTGACCGGTATTTCACGCAAAAGCAGCGGCTCCGGCCTAAAACTGCCGGAGCCGCGTGCTAAACTGAATCAGGAGGCACAGTTAGGGTGTATCTGAAAACTCCCAACGCACCCGGACAGCGGACCTTTTCACGCTGCGCTGCACCATTTTTCCTTGAAATACGTCAGTATTCCTGCGAAAAAATGTCTTGCTCAGCGCAAAAATTTCTCGCTGCCGGTCACATTGGGAGTTTTCAGATACACCCTAGGTATACGCATGAGTTAGATATATCTAACCTATTGCGCCTGACAGAAAAAACACAGGGCTGTTTCTGGAACGGCCCGGAACTGGGGGAGCGTATGTCAAGGAAAACAACGGAATTTCAGAAGAAGGAAATGAGCAGGATGTACCGGGGCAAGGAGATCTTCAAGCCGCTGAATACCGGCTGGATCGACGAGAATGTTGCCTGCGTCCGGGAGTGGGTGGCGAACATCTTCTTTTATCGGAAGGGCGATGTTCCCATCATGATCGACGCCGGGTATCACTACGACCGGCTGGACGGACAATTTCGAATTCGCCTTCGCCCACAAGGACCAGCTCTGCTCCCCATTCAAAAAACGCGTCCACGACCCCGCCGCCCCCTACGACGCTTACGACGAGTCCGACGACACGCCGGAGCGGGCGAAAGCAGGCCTGCTGAAGGGCGTGGGCCGGTGAAGCACCGGGGGGCAGTTGGTAATTAACACGACTTCTGTAGGGGCCGACGACTCTGGCGGCTCAAAAATGTTGCAAATTTGACGTAAATTTCCCAAAAAACACTGCCTCCAGCGGGCGGACAGAGTCGTCCGCCCCTACTAGGGTGTATCTGAAAACTCCCAACGCACCCGGACAGCGGGCCTTTTTGCGGTGCGCCGCGTCATTTTTCCTTGAAATACGTCAGTATTCCTGCGAAAAAATGTCTTGCGCAACGCAAAAATCCCTCGCTGCCGGTCACATCATGAGTTTTCAGATACACCCTAGGCTGTAACATTAAAAATTTTTCTTTTCGGTAATGCACTGGCGCGTAGCGCCTGAGGGGATTCGAACGTCACAAATTTCGAAACACTCTGAAATCTGCAACACATCCCCTCCGTCATTTGCTGACGCAAATGCTGCTCCCTGCGCCCGTTCATATTTTGTCAGAAAAAGTCTCGTTCCCATCTTGAAAGCGGCGGGCAGGCGTGGTACACTGTCCTTGGTTAAAAGCGCTTAACTGCGCGGGTTAGATTCATATAACCGCGCGGTCTTCCGAAGGAGGCATACAGAATGGAGCTTGATTTGCGGGCCTATCGCCGCGACTGCTGGCTGGGGGCGCTGGGAGCGCTTTTCATGCTGGCGGGCGATCTGTGCCTGAGTGTGATCCCCGCGAGCGCGGGGGACAGCGGCCTGTTCCTGCGCGAGGCATATCTGAGCGGGGGATATGAGCCGTGGCGGCTGCTCGTGTTCCATATGCTCGTCTGGCAGATCATTTTTGTGCTGATCTCCGATCTCCGGCAGCTGCTCGGCGCACAGATCAGCACGTGGGACTTTGTATGCAGCCAGGGCTCGGGCAATGCGTCGCTGTGCATCTGGATGGCCGCGAATGCGATCTGGGCAGGCAGAGAAAGCAAACAGAGGAGGCGGATTCATGTCTGAAAAAATTACCCTTACCGGCGTGCCGGAAACCATGCTGCAGACCGTCTATGCCCGCGCGCGGGAAAGCGCGGGACGCGGCGCAATCCGCGATGAAACGGCGGAGCAGATCATTGGAAGTCTTGACTATGATTTTTCCCTCGCGGAGAAGGATACAGCCATGCGCAGCGGCGTGATCGCCCGCACCATTGTGCTCGACCGGCTTGTGGGCGCGTGGCTCGGGAGGCATCCCGGCACAGTCGTCGTCAATCTGGCCTGCGGCCTCGATACCCGCTGCTACCGGATGAAGGGGTATCAGCACTGGTACAACCTCGACCTGCCGGAGACGATCACCGTGCGGCAGCAGCTTTTGCCGGAGAGCGGCGCGATCTCGCAGCTTGCCATGTCCGCAATGGACGACTGGGGCGCGGCGATCCGGGAGATGGACGCGCCCGCGCTCGTGATCATCGAGGGCCTGACGATGTACCTGTCTGAGGCGGACGTCCGGCGCATCTTTGAAGTGATCGCCGCCCGCCTGCCCAAGGCGGAGGTTTTCGTGGAAACCATGAACCCCGCGGTCGCAAAGCGCTTCAAGGAGCGCTCCATCGAGGGCAGCCACGCGAAATTTACATGGGGCGTGAAGGACGGCCGGGCGCTTGCCGCACTGCTGCCGGGCTTCCGCTTCGTGGAGGAGCACAGTCTGACCGAGGGCATGGCGGTGTTCGCGCCGGTCTATAAGCTTCTGGACAAGCTGCCCGCCGTGCGGAATATTTCAAACAAGATCATCGTGCTGGAACACGTCTGAGGAGGCTTTGATATGTCCTTTTTTGAAAACACCCGCAAGCCGACCGGTTTTGGGGGGAAGCTGATGGTTTTGATGATGAACGTGGGGCACCGCGCGCTGTCGGGCTGGGGTCTGCGCTTTTTGAAGCTTGCGCCGGACGCAAGAGTTCTCGACTGCGGCTGCGGCGGAGGCGCGAATATCCGGACGCTCCTGAAAAAATGCCCGAGGGGCATCGTCAAGGGCATCGATTATTCTGCCGTCAGCGCGGAGCAGGCGCGCAAACGCAATGCGGACGCGATTCAGGCGGGCCGCTGCGCCGTGTGGCAGGGGAGCGTAGAGCAGATCATTTTCGCAAGCGGCTGGTTCGACGCGGTCACGGCGTTTGAGACGGTCTATTTCTGGCCGGGGCTCGTCCCATGCTTCCGGGAGGTTTATCGCGTCTTAAAGCCGGACGGCACGTTTCTCATCTGCAACGAATGCGGCGGCGACATCCCCGGCGATGAAAAGTGGACGCAGCGCATCAGCGGTATGCGCATTTATAAGGATACGCAGCTGAAAGCCGCGCTGGAAGAGGCGGGCTTCCGCGACGTGCAGATCTACAAGCATAAAAGAGACTGGCTCTGTGTGCTGACCCGGAAATGAGGCTGCGAAAGCATGAAGGTATACGAATTCGGACAGGCGGATGCGCCTGCAATTATGCTCCTGCCCGGTACCAAAATTCATATTTTTTACGCGCGCCAAATGGGCGAAAAATACCGCGCGCGCTATCTGCGGCACTTCGCCCACCCGATCCTTCACGAGCAGGACATGCAGCACGAGGAACTACCATGAAAGAAAGCTACATTACCAAAAACTTTAAAAAGACCGCCGCCGCGCGGTTCCCTGTGCAGGCCGAGCAGCTGAACGCCGCGTTCTATGCGCGCTTGCAGGCGCTGCGGCAGGATAACGCCGGGGCCACGAAGGAAAAGCAGCGCCATCTGGAAAACCAGATCCTGCCGGGGATCGCGGCGTATGAGGCGCTGCAGACCGTCATGCCGAAGGACGAGGCGCTGGAGACCATCCACAGCTATGTGGAGCAGAAGGCCCGGCGGCAGAAAAAGCTGTTTCTCCGCCTCATGCGCATTCCCGGCCTTTATAAAAAGGTGCCGGGGATCTTCTCAGCGCAGACGCCGAAGCTGTTCGGCGTGACGGCGGGCTTTGCGTCGCGGGATGTCCAGACCACCGGCGGCGTCTGGCGCATCGATATGACGAAATGCCCGTACCACGACGCCAGCGTGCACTACGGCTGTCCGGAGCTGTGCCACTGCTTCTGCGACAGCGACGATATCACCTACGACGGCCTGCACCCCAAGCTCTACTGGCACCGCACCAAGACGCTTGGACGCGGGGGCGACTGCTGCGATTTCTGCCTGAAGCTCAGAGACAAATAAGACGGACGGAGGAAGCCTTCATGTTCTGGGACAACGTTGCGTGGCTCTACGACATTTTTGCCGACGGCATCAACCGAAAAGCGAACCGGGCGCTGTGCGCCGCGGTCGGGGAGCTGATCTCTCCGGCTGACGACGTGCTGGAATGCGCCTGCGGCACGGGGCTGCTCACCACCGTCATCGCACCCCGCTGCAAGCGCCTGACCGCCACGGATTTTTCTGCAGCGATGCTGCGCCGGGCAAAGAAAAAGTGCGCCAAATTCGGCAATGTGCAGCTTGCGCAGGCTGACATTCTCCATCTGGATTACCCGGACGAAAGCTTTGACGCGGTCGTGGCCGCGAACGTCATCCACCTGCTGGACGAGCCGTACCGGGCGCTGCAGGAGCTGGAGCGGGTCTGCCGCCCCGGCGGCAGACTTATCATTCCCACCTACATGAACCGGACGGACAAGGGCACGACGAACCGCGTCTCCGGCGCGATCGGAAAGGCGGGCGCGGACTTCAAGCGCGAGTTCACGCCGGACACCTACCGGCAGTTCTTTGCGGAAGCCGGATATCCGGACGCGGAATATACGCTCTGCGAGGGGCGGATCCCGTGCGCGGTGGCCGTGCTTCAGAAACGGGAGGAATCGGTATGAAGGTCACAGAGCTGGACGAGCGCGTCATTCAGGACATCGGACACGCGTTCGGTTATTACGATTACGGCCAGGAACACGGCCTGATCGACGCGTTCCCGAGCCGGGACGCAGCGGCGACCTTCATCTGCGGCTACGTGCGCATGGCACTGCGCGGCGGCATCCTCTACGCAACAAGCAAACGGGGCGAGGGCTATCTTGCCTAGGGTGTATCTGAAAACTCATGATGTGACCGGCAGCGAGGGATTTTTGCGTTGCGCAAGACATTTTTTCGCAGGAATACTGACGTATTTCAAGGAAAAATGACGCGGCGCACCGCAAAAAGGCCCGCTGTCCGGGTGCGTTGGGAGTTTTCAGATACACTCTATAAGCGGCCCGCCGAAAGGCTCAGCCTGCGCGCCATGCTGCCGCTTGCGAAGGGGCTGCTCGGCTCCATGACCCCGAAAGCGCTTTTTCGCTTCGCCAAAATCATGGCAAAGGGCGAACCGGGGCTTGACAAGCGGTTCGACCGGGAGAAGAGGCCCTGTCTCTTCGTCGGCCAGCAGGGGCGGACGACTCTGTCCGCCCGCAGCAAATCAGCCCGGCATCCGCAACGCGGACGCCGGGCTGGCGCTTATTTTTCCTTATAGTAGAGCATACAATGGCAGTAGCCCTCGAAGTCGGGATCCTTGATCTGATTGCGGAACTCCTCGCACATACACTTGTTTTCCTCCGTGCGGGCAAGCCTGCACGGGCAGTAGCCGCCGGTGCGCTTGAGGCCCTCCTTGATGCGGGCGACGACCTCCTTGTCCTCGTTCAGCCGTACCTTCACAGCGCCTCCAACTCCTTCTTGAGCGCGTCCTTCTCGCGGAAGCCGACCAGACGCTTCACGGTCTTGCCGCCCTTGACGCACAGCAGCGTCGGGATGGACTCGATCTGGAACTCCATGGCCAGATCGCGCTCGTCATCGACGTTGACCTTGCAGAATTTCACGCCGGGAACCTCCGGCTCCAGCGCTTCCATCACGGGCGCAAGCATCATGCACGGGCCGCACCAGCTTGCCCAGAAATCCACCACAACGGGCGTTTCGGCCTGCATGACCTCTTTTTCAAAGTTGTCCAATGTTACGATCGTCATGTTTGTGACCTCCCTGTTTTTCATTAGAATCCCACGCTGCTGTCCGGTTTATGCCCCAGGTAACCAGACAGTCGCAGATGGCCTGCGCAGCGGGGGTTTTGTGCATGGCGAGCAATGACTGGCGCATGATCAGGCGCTCCTCGTCGTGCTCCAGCAGCCGTTTGCAGAGTGCGGCGATGGCCTCCGGCGTGTCGGCCGTGGCTGCGCCGCCGTGCGAGACGAAGAATTCCAGATTCGGCGTCTCGCAGCCGCCGACCACATTGACCAGCACCATCGGCAGCCCCTTGACCATGGCCTCGGTCGTGCTGATGCCGCCGGGCTTCGTCAGGAACAGATCGGCGCTGTCCATCATGGCGGATACGTTTCCGATGTAGCCGCGGATGTGGATATTGGGCCTGTCCTCAAATTTCCGCTCCATGCGCCGCAGGAGCTGACGGTTGCTGCTGCACGCCACAGTTACATCATACTCCGTCGGAAGCGAATTTGCAAGCAGCTGTGTAAGTTCCTCTATCGGCCCGCAGCCCATGCTGCCGGTCATCATCAATAGATGCCGGTGCGACGGGTCAAGCCCGGCGGCCTTTTTCGCCTCCTGCACCGGCAGGCAGGAATAAAGCTCCGCACGCACCGGAATGCCGAGCGGCACGATCGTGTCCGGGCTGACGCCGTTTTTCACGAACAGCTCCGTCAGCGCCGCGTCCGGGATCACGCAGGTATCCAGCCGCATCCGGTCGCACGACGGGCTTGCGGTGTAGTCCGTGGCGATGAACATGGTTTTAATGGGCAGGGGAGCCTCCCGCTGGATAAACGTCAGCATCAGCGCCGGGAACAGGTGTACGCATACGACCGCGTCATAGCCGCCCGCGAGGATCGCTGCGCGCAGCCGCTTGCACCCGCGCCGCAGAATGCGGCAGGCAGCGGAGGATTCGTCAAACGACGCGGGGTGCTCCTCGGCGTACTGATAGCCTTTATTGTAGAGCTTGGGAAAGTAGCGGTAGAACCGCACGTGCCAATTGCTCACAAAGCGGCTCGTGCCCTTGGAGACGTATAAAAGCGCGTCGTCCGTCTCATACGTGTGCCCACGATTTAAAAGCTCCGCGCCGATGGCTTTGGCGCAGGAATTGTGCCCGCCGCCGGTGTTACAGCTGAGGATCAGTACCTTCATGCCTCTTTGCTCCTTTTTGCGCGCTTCCGCTCGTAAAGCCGGACAAGGCGCGGGCGGTTGTAGCGCTGAATGATGATGAAAATCAGATTTCCCAAAATCGCGTAGACCAGATACAGCATCACGCCCCATACGCACGGCCAGATGACGATCACGCCAAGTCCGGCCAGCATCAGAAGCGTGTGCGTGGCCTCTGCCGCGCACGTCTCGCGGATCATGACGAGCAGCGTCTGCTCGTCCGGACGGGCGGGCATTTTCTTGGGCGGCATGAGCTTTGAAAACAGCCTGCTCATATCCGGCACCCGGCTCTGCCAGCGCGAAACGCGCAGCGCCTCATAGAGCTTCCCGTTCCGCTCAAACGCAAACGTGCGATAGGGAAAGCGCGTATAGTCGAACCACGTCTTCGGAACGAGCCGCCCAAGTACAAAGCTCAGGATACCCAGCCCTGCAAGATAACAGGCACACTTCAAAAACTGCATGGTTCGGCTCACGTCCTTTCTGCAAATTTACGCCGCACTCTGTAGGGGCCGATGCCCACATCGGCCCCTACGATCATGTGCGCGGGTGCGTACAAATTCGCCAAACGCTCTTATTCGATATAATTGTATCAAATTCAAGGAAATCTGCCTATGGTCACATTTTCATTTCTGCCCATGCGCGGTTTCCTGCGAAAATTTGTGATTATTCATGAAATTGGAACAAACCGATTGCCGAACGCGTCAAACTATGGTATCCTGAATACAATGGCAGATTTCCACATAGCAACTTCATTCAAGACAAGAAAAGGAGCGTAATCAAATGGGACTTATCAAAGCGGCACTCGGCGCTGCCGGCGGCGTGATGGCCGATCAGTGGCTTGAGTATTTCTATTGCGATTCTCTTCCGGAAAACGTCATGGCCGTCAAGGGCCAGAAACGCACCTCCGGCCGCAGCAGCAACACCAGAGGCTCGGATAACATCATCTCCAACGGCTCTGTGATCGCCGTCGCCGACGGCCAGTGCATGATCATCGTCGATCAGGGCAAGGTCACGGAGTTCTGCGCGGAGCCGGGCGAATTCAAATATGATTCCTCGACCGAGCCGTCTTTGTTCTACGGCAAGCTGGGCAAGAATATTCTCGACACCTTCAAGAATATCGGCAAGCGCTTCACCTTCGGCGGCGAGCCGCCCAAGGATCAGCGCGTGTACTACTTCAACACCAAGGAGCTCATCGGCAACAAATACGGCACGCCCTCTCCCGTTCCGTTCCGCGTGGTCGACCAGCGCGCCGGGATCGATATTGATATCGCCATCCGCTGCTTCGGCGAGTACAGCTACCGCATCTGCGACCCGATCCTGTTCTATACGAACGTCTGCGGCAACGTCGGCGGGGACTATACCCGCGACCGTCTCGACAGCCAGCTCAAGACCGAGCTGCTGACCGCGCTGCAGCCCGCCTTTGCCAAGATCTCCGAGCAGGGCATCCGCTATTCCGCGCTCCCCGGCCACACGATGGAGATGGCCGACGCGCTCAACGAGGTCCTGTCCGGTAAGTGGCGCAATCTGCGCGGTCTTGAGATCGTCTCCTTCGGCGTTTCGTCCGTCAAGGCGAGCGAGGAAGACGAGGCCATGCTCAAGGAGCTGCAGCGCAACGCGGCCTTTATGGACCCGACGAGAGCGGCGGCACATCTGGTCGGCGCGCAGGCCAGCGCCATGCAGGCAGCTGCCAACAACCCGAACGCCGGCCCGGCGATGGCCTTTATGGGCATGAATATGGCCGGACAGATGGGCGGCATGAATGCGCAGAATCTCTATCAGATGGGCGCACAGCAGCAGGCCGCGCAGAGCGCTCCCGCACCGGCAGCGCCCGCTGCCGCAGGCTGGACGTGCGCCTGCGGCCAGAGCGGCATCACCGGCAAATTCTGCCCCGAATGCGGCAAGCCCAGACCCGCTGCCGCGGCAGGCTGGACCTGCTCCTGCGGCGCGGTGAACAAGGGCAAGTTCTGCTCCGAGTGCGGCAAGCCCAAGCCCGCCGGAACACCCAAGTACAAGTGCGACAAGTGCGGCTGGGAGCCGGAGGATCCGACCCACCCGCCCAAGTTCTGCCCCGAATGCGGCGACCCGTTTGACGAGGGCGATATCGTTCTTTAATTGAGTTTTCTGCCCGCGCCTTTGGCGCGGGCAGAGCCATCAAAGGAGGCGAAGTATCTGCATGGCAGACCAGATCACGAATTACAAATGTCCCGCGTGTACCGGCCCGCTGCACTTTGTCGGCGCGTCCGGGAAGCTCGAATGCGACTATTGCGGCTCGTCCTATTCGGTCGAGGAGATCGAGGCGATCGTGCGCGGCGAAACAGAGCTGGATGCGGCGCTTTCCGCGCGTATTACGGCCATACAGAAGGAAAAGGCGGCGCTTGACCGGGCGGGGGAGATCGCCGGACGGTTCCGGCAGGCGCATGCGCAGTTCCGGACGCTCGACGCAAGGCCGTATCTCGATGAAATGCAGACCGAGCGCGTGCTCGAACGTGATACGCTTCCGAAGGAGCATTTTCCGTGGCAGCGCTTCTTCGCGCGCCTGCTCGACGGCCAGATCTACCGGACGCTGTGGATGCTGCTCCTGCCGGCTCTTGGCTTCAACATGCTGAAAAACAGCCGGGGCGGCATGCTGTTTCTGGAGCTTCTGACGCTCGGCACGATGTTCCTGCTGGAGCCGCTGCTGCTGTCCCGGTTTGGCACGACGCCCGGCAAATGGCTCTTCGGCCTGCGCGTGACAAGCCCGGACGGCAGAAAGCTGACCTATGCGGAGGGCCGGGAGCGCACGGCGTACCTGTTCTGGTACGGGATCCGGCTGAATCTGCCGGTTTTCCGCCTGTACCGCCTGTATGTCAGCTATACCGACGAGCAGCAGGGGAAGGCGCTTCCGTGGGAGGACGGCTCCGAGCAGACCATCCGCGATCACGCCGGATGGCGCTTTGCGGCGGCAGCTGTGCTTGCTGCGCTGCTGATCGCGGGCGGCGTGCTGCGCGTACTGCTGCCGGTCGGCCCGGTTTACCGCGGGGAGCTGACTGTTGCGCAGTTTGCGGAGAATTACAACAGGATCCAGCGCCAGCTCGGAGATGCGGGCATCGAACTGGACGAAAACGGCCGTTGGAAGGAAGAATCGAGCTTTCAATCGAACGGTGGGACAACGACCGTCATGTTCAACGACCGCCTGCCGCAGCTGGAATACCAGACAGAAAACGGCGTCCTGACGGGCATTGTCTACCACGCTGCGGGCGGCGAGGAGGACGGCTGGATCAGCGTCCCGTCCGGTGATGTGATGCAGTACGCCCTGTTTGCATTGGCCGGAGCAGAAAAGGGGCACATCCTGCTCGATAAGCCCCTGCAGACGGCTGCGTCCGAGCTGTGCGACAGCGTATTTTCCGAATATCATACCGTCGTGGACGGCGTCGCGGTCGATTACGTCTATACCGACACCATAATCAATTCCACACGGACGCAGTACAGCTATACCCTCACGCTGCGCAGGGTGCAGGGGTAACAATATCAGCACTGGCGCGCCAGCACCCCGGCTCCCCTTTCAGGGGAGCCATTTTCTGCCCGCCGTGTCCGGCAGGGGAGGGGGATGCAAAGTGCTCCCACAAAAAACAACGCAATCCCGCACCGGAATGCGGGATTTGTCGTTGACACTTTGGGATTCTTGCGCTACAATAAGGTGAAATCAATACAAACCAACACAATCCCATTTTTGGTTGGATGATTTATGTAAGGTAAATGCAAGAAAGGAATGGAACGTATGAAAACGAAAGCTGTCCGTATCCATGGCAAAATGGACCTCCGCCTGGAGGAGATCGAGCTGCCGCAGGTCGGCCCGGATGACGTTCAGGTCAAGGTCATTTCCGACTCGATCTGTATGTCGACCTACAAGGCCGCAGTCGAGGGTGAGGATCACAAGCGCGTCCCGAACGACGTTGCGGAGCATCCCACAATCGTCGGCCATGAATTCTGCGGCGTGATCACCGAGGTCGGTGAAAACTGGAAGAACAAGTATAAGCCCGGCCAGGGCTTCGCCATCCAGCCCGCGCATTTCTACAAGGGCTCCCAGCTGGCTCCCGGCTACTCCTACCAGTACTGCGGCGGCGACAGCCAGTATTCCAACATCCCCATCGAGACGCTGCTGACCGACAACCTGCTGCCGTACAACTCCGACACGTATTTCTACGGCTCTCTGGCAGAACCCATGAGCTGCATCATCGGCACGTTCCATGCCATGTACCATACCAAGCCCGGCTCCTATGAGCATCAGATGGGCATCGTCGAGGGCGGCAAGATGGCCATGCTCGCCTCCGTCGGCCCCATGGGCCTCGGCGCGATCGACTACGCGCTGCACTGCGACCGCCGCCCGAGCCTGCTCGTCATCACCGACATTGACGACGCCAGACTCGAACGCGCCCAGAGCATCTATACTGTTGAGCACGCAAAGGAAATGGGCGTTGAGCTGCACTATGTCAACACCGCCAAGCCCGGCTGCGACACCAACTACCTGCGTGAGCTGTCCGGCGGCACCGGCTATGACGATGTCATCTGCTTCGCACCGGTTCGTCCCGTTGTCGAGCAGGCCGGCGATATCCTCGGCTTCGACGGCTGCCTGAACTTCTTCGCAGGCCCGACCAACAGCCAGTTCAAGGCAGAATTCAACTGGTACAACGTTCATTATCTCTACACCCATGTGGTCGGCACCTCCGGCGGCAACACCAGCGACATGAAGGAAGCCATCGAGATGATGACCTCCGGCAAGATCAACCCCGCTGCCATGATCACCCACATCGGCGGCCTGAACGCCGTCGTCGACACCGTTCTGAACCTGCCGAAGATTCCCGGCGGCAAGAAGCTGATCTACACCCAGATCGAACTGCCCCTGACGGCCATCGCCGACTTCGGCAAGCTGGGCGAGACAGATCCGCTGTTTGCAAAGCTTGACGAGATCACCAAGCGCCACAACGGCCTGTGGAGCCCGGAAGCAGAGAAGTATCTGCTGGCCAACAAATAATTTTTATTGAGATTAAAATAGGAGTGAAACACTTATGGCAGAAGGCGTATTGATGCCCAAGGAAGGCATTACAGTCGAATCTTGCATCATTGGCGAGTGGAAGAAGAATGTCGGCGACCATGTAAACGTCGGCGATATCCTCTTCACCTATGAGACGGACAAGGCGGAGTTCGAATGCGAATCCACCGCCTCCGGTACCCTGCTTGAGAAATTCTATGAAGACGGCGACGAGGTTCCGTGCCTGGTCAATGTCTGCGCCATCGGCAACCCCGGCGAGGATACCTCCGCGCTGAAAAACGCACCGGCAGCCTCCGCTGCACCCGCAGCTCCCGCAGCAGAAGCCCCCAAGGCTGCCGCTCCCGCTGCCGCAGCAGCGCCCGCAGGCCCCTGCGCACAGGCCGTGATCATGCCGAAGGAGGGCATCACGGTCGAGTCCTGCATCATCGGCGAGTGGAAGAAGAATGTCGGTGATCCCGTCAGCGCCGGCGACGTTCTGTTCACCTACGAAACCGACAAGGCGGAGTTCGAATGCGAATCCACTGCTTCCGGCACGCTGCTTGCAAAGTTCTTTGAGGACGGCGACGAGGTTCCGTGCCTTGCCAACGTCTGCGCAGTCGGCAACCCCGGCGACGCGTATGAGTTCCTGAAGCCCGGCGCAGAGGCTCCGGCTCCCGCAGCCGCTCCCGCCGCAGAAGAAGCCGCGCCCACAGCTGCCGCAGCGCCTGCCGCCGCAGCCGAGCTGAAGGCCATTTCTCCGCGCGCTATGGCCAAGGCCGTCGCGAACAATGTCAACCCGGCCCTTGCCACCGGCACCGGCCCCAACGGCCGCATCATCGAGCGCGATATCGACAAGCTGATCGCCTCCGGCGCAGCCGCCGCGTATGCAGCACCTGCCGCAGCAGCGCCCGCTGCCGCCGACTTTGAGGATGTCAAGTGGAGCCCCGTGCGCAAGGCCACGGCCAAGTCCATGACGAAGAGCCTGTCCACCATGGCGCAGCTCACCCAGCAGTATTCCTTCGACGCGACCCAGATCCAGGCCTACCGCGCCATGCTCAAGCCGCTTGACGCGCCCATGGGCAAGGTCAGCCTCAACGACATGGTCATGTTTGCCGTTGCAAAGACCATCAAGTCCTGCCCGGATCTGAATGCAAACGTCATCGAAGAGAACGTCGTTCGTCACTTCAATACCGTCAACCTCGGCTTCGCCTGCGACACCCCGCGCGGTCTGATCGTCCCCACGATCTTTAACGCCGACCAGATGACGCTGCTCGAGCTGTCCATGGAAGCCAAGCGGCTTGCCGCCGAGGCCCGCGAAGGCAAGCTCAGCCCCGATTATATGTCCGGCGCGACCTTCACCATCTCCAACATCGGCTCGTTCGGCTGCGAGGCGTTCACGCCCGTGATCAATCCGCCTCAGACCGGCATTCTCGGCGTCTGCAATATCCAGACGAAGATCAAGTCCGCGAAGGACGGCGTCATTGAGACGTACCCGGCCATGGGCCTGTCTTTGACCTTCGATCACAGAGTCATCGACGGCGCACCTGCCGCGCGCTACATGAGCGAGCTGTGCAAGAGCCTTGAGAACTTCATGACGCTGCTTGCCAAGTAAGAGAAAGGAAGGACGAAATTATGCCGAAATCTTTGTATATCGATCCCGTAAAAGTCCGCGAACCCGGCTATATCCACTTTGAAGATATTCCCGTCTGCCAGTACAACAAGACCATCAAGCAGGAACTGGACGAGGGCAATTACACCAAGGAAGATCTCATCCGCATCTACCGCGATATGGCGATCTGCCGTGAGTTCGAGCATATGCTCACGCTCATCAAGACACAGGCCAACTATAACGGCGTCGAGACGACCTACCCCGGTCCCGCGCACCTGAGCTACGGCCAGGAGGCCTCCTGCGTCGGCGAAGCATATCTGCTGAACAAGGACGACATCACCTTCGGTTCTCACAGAAGCCACTCCGAGATCCTGTCCAAGGGCCTCAGCTGCATCAACAAGCTCTCCGACGAAGAGCTGATGCAGACCATGGAAAACTTCCTCGGCGGCAAGACCCTCGCAGCTGTCAAGAAGTTTGCCGACACCAGCGACGTCAAGGAGCTGGCCATCCGCTTCCTGCTCTATGGCACCGTCGCCGAGATCTTTGCCCGTGAAAACGGCTTCCATCACGGCATGGGCGGCTCCATGCACGCGTTCTTCCTGCCGTTCGGCATCTACCCGAACAACGCCATCGTCGGCGGCTCCGCTCCGATCGCAACGGGCGCTGCGCTGTACCAGAAGAACAACGACAAGAAGGGCGTCGTCGTCTGCAACATCGGCGATGCGTCCCTCGGCTGCGGCCCGGTTTACGAGGCCATGAACTTCTCCGCCATGGATCAGTTCAAGACCCTCTGGGAGGAAGGCCGCAAGGGCGGTCTGCCCATCATCTTCAACGTCTTTGATAACTTCTACGGCATGGGCGGCCAGACCATGGGCGAAACCATGGCCTACAATATGCCCGCCCGTCTCGGCGCAGGCATCACCCCGAGCCAGATGCACGCCGAGCGTGTCGACGGCTGGAACCCGCTGGCCGTCATCGACGCGTACAAGCGCAAGATGGAGCTGATCAAGAATAACGAAGGCCCCGTCCTGCTCGACGTCGTGACCTATCGTCTCGTTGGCCACTCCACCTCCGACCAGAACGCGTACCGCACCAAGGAGGAGATCGAGGACTGGCGCAGCCATGACCCGATCGTCAAGTTCCGCGAGGCCCTCGTGGAAGCAGGCGTCGAGTCCGACGAGTTCTTCGCCAAGCTCCTGCAGGACACCGCCGACCGCATGACCATGATCTGCCGTGCAGCCGACGACAAGGAGATTTCTCCGTATGTTGACTTCGACAAGAATCCGGACTATTTGGCAAATCTGATGTTCTCCAACGAGCATGTCCGCTCCATGGGCGCGCCCGATCAGAAACTGAACGTCACCGGCCCGAAGGAAAGCTGCAAGCGCTACGCAGACCTTGCCAAGAAGGAGCACTATGCGTTCGATAAGGACGGCAATAAGTTCTCCGACATGAAGGTCTACAACATCCGCGACGCTATCTTTGAGCCGCTGATCAACAAGTATTACGAGGATCCCACGCTCGTCGCCTATGGCGAAGACGTGCGCGACTGGGGCGGCGCATACGCCGTCTACCGCGGCCTGATGGACGTGATCCCGCACTCCCGCCTGTTCAACTCCCCAATCTCCGAGGCTGCTATCGTCGGCACTGCCGTCGGCTATTGTATGTGCGGCGGCCGCGCGGTCGTCGAGCTGATGTACTGCGACTTCCTGGGCCGCGCAGGCGACGAGGTCTTCAACCAGATGTCCAAGTGGCAGGCCATGTCCGCCGGTATTCTCAAGATGCCGATGATCCTGCGTATGTCCGTCGGCGCAAAGTACGGCGCGCAGCATTCTCAGGACTGGGTCGCCATCGTCTCCCACATCCCCGGTCTGAAGGTCTTCTTCCCGGCTACCCCGTATGAGGCCAAGGGCATCATGCAGGCAGCTCTGAACGGCACCGATCCCTGCGTCATCTTCGAGTCCCAGCGTATCTACGGCAAGGGCGAAGAGTTCCACGAGGGCGGCGTTCCCGCCGAAGAGTATGAGTGGGCCCCCGGCGCGGTCAATAAGGTCCGCGATGGCAAGGATCTCACCATCCTCACCATCGGCGCAACGCTCTACCGCGCGGTCGACGCAGCCAAGACGCTCTCCGAGAAATACGGCATCGAGGCCGACGTCATCAATATGCCGTCGCTTGTCCCGCTGGATTATACCGACCTCATCGCGTCCGTCAAGAAGACCGGCCGTGTCGTCCTGGCCTCCGACGCCTGCGCAAGAGGCACGTTCCTCAACGAGATCGCGGAGAATCTGACGAATATGTGCTTCGATTATCTGGATGCGCCTCCCGTCGTCATCGGCGCGCGCAACTGGATCACCCCGCCGCACGAGTTCGACAAGTATTTCTTCCCGTATGCCGAGTGGATCATCGACGCGGTCAACGCCCGCCTGATCCCGCTGGAGGGCTACACCTCCACCACCACTCCCGACGAGGCTGAGATCATCCGCCGCAACAAGCTGGGCGTGTAAAACCAGAGATCCCCGCGCAGATCCAATCTGCGCGGGGATTTGAAAGAAAGCCTTGACAAACGTACCAAACGCCGCTATAATATCTATGTTTTCCGGATCATAGCACCGCACGGGAAACAGCACAGCTTCATAAATGGGCCTGTAGCTCAGCTGGGAGAGCGAACGGTTCAATTCTATGCCCCCAAATTTGGGGATGTAGCGCAAGCGTCCGGCAGATGGTTCGCATCTATGCCGCCAAAAAAGTCAATAAGGGCCTGTAGCTCAGCTGGGAGCGCAAGCGGTACGGTTTTAGCTATCGTGTTGTATCTCATGCGGGAGCCACGCGGTTCACCCTCAAAAAGTTCATAAAAATGGGCCTGTAGCTCAGCTGGGAGAGCGTTCGGTTCGCATCCGAGAGGTCGAGAGTTCGAGTCTCTTCAGGTCCACCAAATACGGGATAATCCGATAAAATTCGGATTATCCCGAACTTTTTTATGCGGTATGCGAACGCAGCGGTTGCAAAATGACTGGCTCCCCATTTTTGACGGAAAAGTTCTGAAATTCCTCAAAAGACACGTTGAAGTCAATCTCAATATTGTAGTCGCGGCTGACGCGAACGGCTTTGACGAATTGCGCAACGATCATTTTCTTTGCCTCAAAGGAGCAGGTGTCGAACAGATCTGCCCATGTGAGCAGTCGGTCGTATTCCTGCCGCAGATTCTCCGCCGAAGCCAGCAGCGACTCATATTCTGTCTGTGCCGCGTCTATGCGGGTCTGCGCCAGGGCAATCATCGTTTCTGTTTCTTTCACCAGTGCGTTCAGAAGCTCCACGCTGAGATTGCTCTGACCGCGAATGACTTTCAGCGTTTCCGCCTTATAATCGGAGAGGTCTTTCTGCTTCTCTGCCAGATGCGCATTGGCCTGATCGAGCTTGATTCTTGCAAGCTCGATTTCTTTTTTATGCTGGTGATTCAGAATCTCGGATTCCGGCGCGGCAGCGATCTCTGCAAACTTCATGCGGATCACTTTCTCCACAATACCGTCGAGCTTTGTGACGCCATAGCCGGATTGTCCGTCGCATTCGCCGGGATGTCGGACGTTGTAATGGCACTGGTATCGCATCCGCGGTTCGTATTTCACTGTGCCATCTGCGCGATACACGCGCCTGCCGCTGGTCGTCAGCGTCAGCCGGTTTCCGCAGTGGGCACAGAAAATATTTCCGACCAAGAGGGATTTTCCCTTGCAGTTCAGCGGCACGTTGCCATGCGGGAGCGTCCGCTGGCGCATGATCTCCTGTGCCTTGGAAAAGGTGGAAACGTCGATGATGCGCAGCTCGTCAATATAGCCGGACTGTGACTCGCCGTTTTTGATGATACCGGTATAGGCAATGTTCTTGATGATCCGGTTGACGGTCGTGTTCGGGAAGCCTTTTCCGTCGCGGCTTTTGATGCCCTGCTCATGCAGATAGTGAGAAAGGCGCTGTGCGCCGTATCCCTCATCGACGTATTTGTGGAAGATCAGGCGAATCACTTCCGCCTCATCCTCGTCGATCTGCAAGTCCAGCACTGTGCGGTTGCGCTTATTGACGCGGCCTTTATCCACCGCGCGATAGCCATACGGAACTGTTCCACCGGTATAATGCCCCTCCTCTGTGAGCTGCCCCAAGCGGGTTTTCGTGCGGATCGAGGTTTTCAGACTCTCGCCGGAGGCCTGCCAGTAGCGGATGTAGTTCATCAGCTTGTCAACGTGATTGTCGAACCGCTGCTGCCCCTCCATCGCGCTCCAGACCTCCACGCCGTTCTTGACGAACCATTCTACAATGAATGGTGTTTCATCATCCCGTCGTCCGAGCCGGTCAAACATGAACACAAGCAGAATATCGAATTTGCCAAGCGCAGCATCATGCTGAATTTCCTGAATGGCGTCGCGGTCTTTGGCGGATACCTTGTAGCCCGAAATGCCTTTTTCCGAAAACTCCTTGACAACCACCCAGCCTTGCTTTTTTGCGAAGTCACGGCAAACCTGTTTTTGCATCGGAATATCATCTTTTTCAACCTGACCGATGGTAGAAACTCTGTAAAGCGTGTAAACACGCGGAACGTTGGGTTCATAGACTGTCTTTTCCATTATACATACCTCGTTTCTGTCTTAGATCGTCTGAAAGATGATGTATCCGGTCCGTTTTCTTTATTTTCGATTTTCAAGGTACAAGTACATCATCATTATTGCATCGAGGTAACAAAGATGCAAATGTGCGGCGGCTATTTTTTAAGCCTTGAGGCAAGCAGAATCTCATGGATTCTGTCCAGCACTTTGCCCGCGGATGGCGCGGACGGTTTTGGGAGATAGTTTACCTTTACTTTGCAGCCGTCGATCATCATGTATTGATACGGCGGCTCGACCGGGTTTGTCGGCTGCATGATCTGTAAAACAGTGTCACTCATTTTAGATTCCTCCGCTTTGAAAGCAGCCGCACCGGTAATATCGGTGCGGCTGCTTGAAGTATGTCGAATGTAATCGCCGTATTTCTCTCATCCCCCGGCGAGAGGCGCGCTGCGCCTCTGGGACCGTCATAAGCTGTTCTTGGCACAAACAACCCATTCCCACAGCGCCGTGGCTTGTAAGGCTCACGCACGCCGCAGGAATCCCCCTCAAGTCAGTGGGAGGCCGTAGCAGGAGGCTCGGTTTCCGAGTAAACTGCTCAAACGCTGCCACGCGCAGAGCCGGTCTGCACAGATCGCTCGAATGGGATGCCCGCAGGCTGCGGGCATCCCACCGTCATGGCGGTACAGACCGAAAAGGACAATCGGAAACTTCACTTATCACGATGTCTATGCGATTTTCAAGGTACATGGACGCGGCGCAAACCGCTTCTCATATACCAGTACAAAAAAGCGGCAATTTCGAGGGTGTACTTAGAAATTTTTCAAGGATTTTTTCAAGCGCATCAAACCGCCTTGAATACTGTCACGGACGCTATTCTCGCTGACGCCCTCCTCTCTGGCAATCTGCGATTTGCTCTGGCCATCCAGATAGAACGCCAGAAGCCGGCGGCGCTGGCAATCGCTCAAGGCTCGCAAAGCAGCGTCGAGGTGTGCTACCTGCTCTGCTTTCAAAATCAGCTCCAACGGCTGCGGCGGTTTCTGCAAGGCGTCCTTTTCAATGCCATCGCCGCGATCCAGCGAGAAATATGCCTTTGCACGCAGGACACGAACGCGGTGCGCTTCCTCATCCAGCTTGAAGCGGTCGAGCTGACCGGCGATCTCGTCAGACACTTCCAAATAAACGTCCATGTTATAAAACGGGTAATACTCCCGCAAATTGATTTCTTTCATCTTGTGTACCTCATTCAGATTTTTTGAAACGGATGAATCTGAATGGGTACGGCGGAGAACGGCAGCGATTCTGCGGTGTAGGTTTACGTTTCCAAGCGAAAACACGCAACTGCGCATAAAGGCGTTGTGTACTTTCGCTCGGAAAGTAGATGAAATCCGGAACTAATACGTCATGTTCGGTGTATGGCCTGCTGCCCGCAGTCAGAAGTCGTTTTACAAGGCCGCGGCTTCTAACATGCTGGGTAGCTTTTCTACGACATTACGCTCAATGAGCGGAGCATTTCTTGATACAAGAAACGCATAAGTCCTCCTTTCCGGCAGAAAGGAGGACTTAATTGGGCATGACATTGATCCCACCATTCCTGCCGTTTTTTTATATGGCAGGAACGCCGGGATATTCGGAACTGTCAGTTCTAAAATTCCGCTACTTATACGACATTTTTCGTCAGGTTCTCTCTTTGTAGAATAATGGCGGAGGTGAACTGAGAGTGTTCGATAAAGATGAAGTGAAAATAACAGACAAAATGGGGTTGATTCTGAAAGAGATCCGAATGGAGAAAGGCTTTTCACGAGAGCTGATTGCGGAACGTGCCGGAATCGGAACACGGCATTTGGCGGCAATCGAAAATGAAAAGCGCGCGCCGAGCATTGAGGTTTTCTGCCGCATTATAAGAGCGTTGGGGATTTCATCGGATTGCGTGGTATATCCCGAATACAAGAATAGTGAATCTGAGGAAATGCAACTTATCCGCCTAATCCGAGCCTGCGATGAACGAGATCGCATGGCAATTAAAGCCATGATTGAAGCATTGCTTTATAGCCGCGAGAAAGGCATTTACGCGGATGGCACGGAGAGTAAAGCTGTGCCGGTCTAACAGGATGGCTGAATCAAAACAGAGCGCGTCTGTCTGCACAAACAAACGCGCTCTGTCTTTCAAAAGAAAGAGCCGATAAACCGTGTGCCTGTTGGCTACGGGTTATCGGCTCTGCGTCTGTGCGTCTGGCTCTTTGATAACTGTTGTATGAAATTGCTTTACTTGAATGATCGTTTCGTGCTTGCACCTCGGACAAAACAACGGAAAGTTTTCAAGGATCGTGTTTTCCATGACTTTTGTTTTCGTTTTTGCGCCGCAGCACGGACAGAGAATCCATTCAGCCTTGAACATCTTCATGCCACCTGATGCCTACAAAATTTTCTGTGCGCCACGGGAAGTGTGACGATAATCAGCGCACACGCGGCAATCAGGATCATGCACGGGAGGATAACGACCAGTTTGCCAAAGCTGAACAGAACATACGTTGAAAACACCACATGAGTATCCATTGCCTTTGCCGGGAACAGGCAAAGGAGTTTGTTGAAAACTCCGCTGACGCGGCTTGTCGGCAGGAACATAGGTACGATCGTGCAGAGTGTGCTGATGAGGACTGCCGCAAACGGCGTTTTGCAGGCAGCGGACAGCAGCAACGTAAACGCCATAACAGACAGCACCACAACATAATTGATAACGATACCCACAAATACGACCTGCCATATTTTCAGACCATAATACGCAGTCGTGGAAAGAATCTGAAAATCACAGTTCCATCCTTGTACGCCGAATACCGCAAGCACAGAAATCAGGCTCACCAAAACCGCGATGAAATAGATTCTGCTTGTGACCGTGAACCCGGCGATCAGCTTTGCCCAAACGGTTTCCCGTCTGCCATACTTGGAAGAAAGAACGACTGCGTCTGCGCCTGTCTGATATTCATAAGCGAAAACCGGGGAGATGATGATGCACACGACCAGCGCAATCAGCAGGAATACCGTTGGGAAGTCACGGGTCAACAGCGTTTTCCATCCGTCCGAATAATCGTATGTGATAGGGTCAGATACTTTTGCATCCAGCTTTAGGATCGTATCCTTTTCCGCCTGCGTGTAGTTGCCTGTCGTGTAATCCATATCTATGATACTCTGAACCTGCGCATGGCGATCCTGATAGAAATTCTCGACTCTTTCATTTGTGATACTTGAAAGAATGTTCATGTCATATGCCCCAGCCGGAGAGTATATCCGCCGCATTAAATTCAAGATGCCGTTGTATGGCAGAATATCTTTGCAGTACACTTCGTCTTTCAAAGCGCCCGAAGTGCCAAAATTATCAGAATTTCCATAGACTGTGTGATACTGTTGCAGCGCGTCTTTCAGCCGCTCCGCAGTCAGCGGTCCGGCGAGCGCGTGATCCATTTCCTGCTTTACATGAATTGCCTCCATACCGGATACTTCCGTGCCATCGGCTCGGTAATAGTCTTGGTCCGAAACGAACACAAAGCTGAGCGCGATGATGCTGAGCAACATGAGCAGGCAGGCAATGATGGTTGACTTTCGTCTGAGAATTTTTCTCTTTTCGTAATATATAAGCGTTTTCATTTCTTTTTTCCTCCTGCGGGGCGGGAAAGATCGCTGCCTAATTCGTCTGCAAAGTGGAACAGGTACAAATCTTCCAGCGTGGTCTGCACCGGAACAGCGGCGGGGGCGGGCTGGTTTCTGGACACGATGCGCAGCTCCACGCCATCTGTCAAGTGGCGCAGATTACAGATGCAGCATTGCGCTTCATACCGTCCGACCTCCCGTTCAGGTACAATCAGCGACCACGCAATTCCAGCAGCCTGTTCCGTAAGTTCAGCCGGACTGCCAGCCAAGATCAGCTTGCCTTTTTTCATCATCAGGATTTGATCGGCAATGTACTCCACATCGCTGACAATATGCGTGGACAGAATGACGATTTTATTCTGCGACAGGTCCGAGATCAGATTGCGGAAGCGAATCCGCTCTTTGGGGTCAAGTCCGGCGGTCGGCTCGTCCAACACAAGGACTTTCGGATCATTGAGAACAGCTTGCGCAACGCCGAGGCGCTGCTTCATGCCGCCGGAGAAAGAACGGATTTTCTGCCTGGACACGTCCGACAGACCGACCATTTGCAGCAATTCTTCCACTCTATGTTTGGCAGCGCGACCCTGTACGCCTTTCAGCGATGCCATGTACAGAAGAAATTCGTGTGCGGAGAAATCCGGGTAGTAACCGAAATTCTGCGGCAGGTAGCCGAGAATGTCACAGTATTTTGCGCCCATATCGCTGATACTCGTTCCGTTAAATAAAATTTCTCCGCTGGTCGGGTTTAGCACCGTGCAGATCATGCGCATCAGCGTTGTTTTGCCAGCGCCATTTGCGCCGAGCAGACCATAGACACCGTTGGACAGGGTATAACTGAAACCGTCTACGGCGATATGGTTCTGAAACTGTTTTGAAATACGATCAAGAGTCAGTTCCAATTTGATACCTCCATCGTTATTTTAAGGGAACACATTCGAGGCGTTTCGCGGAATCCTTGAACAGTTTCCATAATTCAAGCGCAAAAACGCCGATGCTGATTGCAAGAATCAGCATCCACACCGTAATAGCTGCGCTATCGTACCAGTCCGGGAGGGCGCTTACAGAAACAAGACCGAACGCAGATAGGCCGACACAATAAGCAGTCACATAGTAGTGTGTATTCGCATTCCGGCTTCTGTTGAGCAGGAACAACGAGCCGGATGCCGCCAGAAAGCTCGGCACAAGTCCATATAGGATCAATGCGCCAAAGGTGAAATACGTTTTCATCGCGGTCATAATCAGCATACAGGTGAGCGACAGCGTATCCACCACCGCCGCGATCACAAACCTTGCCATGAAAATCTGCGGCAGCGAAAAGCGCGACGGCAATTCCAGCTCTGTCATGTGATAGCGGAAAGACCGTGAAAGCTCACCACTGCCAAGCAGCACGACCAGAGGAGCCGCCGCGACAAGCAGCAGAAATCCGTCGCTGTCTTTCAAAATCATCGTCGTGAACAGTCCATACAGGCAGAGCAATAAAAGCTGACAAGCAAACAGGCTTTTATTTACAAAGCGAATCTGCCCCTTGATGAATTGCAGCATCGAGGTTTCAGTTGACAATGACAGACGTTTGCTTCGCGCCTGCTCCATAAGCTGTGCCTTTTTTGCCGCATCCGGCAGCGGCGGCGCTGCCTGCATAAGCTGACGTAATTCGTTTTTCAGCACACGCTTCATGGCGATTCCTCCTTTAAGAGCTTTTTGAGCTGACGCAACGCGCCGCGCACACGATACATCACTTGAAACCTTGAAAGTCCAAGTATCTCTGCAATCTCACCCACTTTCAAGTCCTGCCCGTATCGTAAAAGCAAAACTTCCTGCTGTTCATTGGGGAGCGCGGCAATGGCGGTGGATAAGTAGATTTTCTGGACGGCATGATCCGCAAAGTCCTCCGCGGCAGGCTCTTGATCCCAGCGCAATTCATCCAGAGAATCCGGCGGCACTTTTTTCAGCCAGTTCAGACAGAGATGATGCGCAATCGTATAGAGCAGCGCCTTTGGACTTTCAATGTCGGAATATGTCTGCGCCGCATCCATGAACCGTATAAACGTATCCTGCGTGATGTCCTGCGCATCAACGGCGCTATGCGTTTTCCAATAGCAGAATTTATAAATCTGGTCATAGTACAGCGCAATGACCTGTTCCATGCTCTCCGGCTGTCCTGCGCGTTCATCACTGTTCGCCATTTCCTCACCCCCTCACTTAGTAAGACAATGCAGCAATCAAAAATGTGCAAAAATATTTTACATATCGGCTCTGCAATATGCAAGAATAGCGCGTATTAAAAAGTACGTCTGGAACAAGAGGACGCTTGGAAAACAAACCGGCAAGCAATGCAAGTGTCAAGACACTTGCGAAAAATGCTTGTTGAGGGCAGTACCCCCAAACCCCGAAATCCGCTCCGTTCGGAGCTGGCAGCGCATCCGTTGGATGCTTATAGAGCGGGAACAGCTTATCGCTGTTTCTGCTCTTTTTCATGTTCCGCCTCATGCGGTTCCGCTCCAAGAATTTTTGCGACGTTGGCCTGCACGGTCAAAAGCTCCTGCATCTCCCGTTTGGCTTTTCGGTAATCGGGATATGCCGCCTTTTTCTCGGATAGCAGCCTGGCGTATTCCTCCTGCAAGCTCTTGACGGTGGGGAGCTTCTTGATGTTCAGCTCTTGAAACGCCCGTTTTGCACTGCGATGCAGCAGGATCTCCGCCTCATGCTCTGCCAGAAACTTTTTTGTATAACCGCTTGCTTTGTACGCATCGAAAGTCTTTTTCGTTTTTGCAAAGTTGACGATATGCCCCCGCAGAACGGCGATCTCCGCCATGCGCGCCTCTGCCGATTTGATCTGCGCAGACAGCGCATGGAACTGCTCCGTCGCTGCCTGTGTTTTCTTCTTCAAATCGGCATAATTCATCAGATCATGTTCTTTCAGATATGTCATCGTCTGACCGAGCTGCTTCGCGTTGAATTTAGATGCCCAGCGTTGGTAGCCGCTGCCCTTTCCGGCACGGATTTTAGCGTCAATGTCAATTAACAGGTTCGGCGTTTTAGGCGCACCGGTTACAACCGATCTCTGCGGCGTATGCTCCCGTTTACCGAGGATGGTATCCAACAGCGCAGCTTCCAGATAGTTCTCCCCAAGCCGGTCGGCGCGGATGAAGCGTTCCCAGCCTGCGCCTCGAAAGGAAAGCGTCTTTCCACGCCGTTTGACCTCGCAGCCGTTTTCGGCAAGCAGTGCAACAAACGCATCCCAGTCGGCAGGCTTTTGGGAAAGCGCAGCGTCGATTGCACTGCGTACTTGTTCCGGTTGCGTCGGCTCTGCACGTTCGCCGCGCCACTTGTTGTAGCTTTTGCCGTGCCGGTTTGGATGCTCAACAATGGGCAAACCGTTCTCCGCGCAGATCAGATCGCTAAGATGACGGACAGCCTTGGTGCTGCCCCAAAAGTTGCGAAATTTCCGGTCGCAGGAGAGCGCGGTGGAGTTCCAGATGATGTGATTGTGAATGTGCTTTTTGTCGATGTGCGTGCAGACGATATAGGCATGATTGCCCTTGAGAAAACGCTCCGCAAATTCGCAGCCGAGGCGATTGGCTTCCTCCGGCGTGATCTCGCCGGGCTTGAACGACTGCCGCACATGATACGCAATCACGTCGTTTTCCTGTTTTCTGCCGGTGCTGGTCTGATAGCGCCGCTTGGAAAAGCAAAACTCCGCGTCTGCGATTTCGGGGTTACACTGAAAGCAGGTAACGAGCCTGCCCTGATCGGTCTTTTCTGCATCTTTGACATATTCCAGAATGTCGCTGACCGCCGTGCCGACGTTCCGCCCCTTTCCGATGTGCAGCGGCATGATGCGGGTCGTTGCCATGCGATTCCTCCTTTCGGCAAAAATGTAAGAGCGCCGGAACACGTCCGGCGCTCATTTGCAGATTTAATGGTAAACACGGTTTTGAATGAATCCCCGCAGCGATTGCAGCAGTGCAAGCAGCCTTGTAGCAAGCATTGGGATACCGAGCGGACTGACGAGGAACGCAATTATCAGCAGAATAATTCCGTTCTTTACGGAATACGTCACCAACACGGCAACGCCAAGAATGCTGACAAGCGCGGATGCAAGACCAAACACCCACGACGCGCAATAGAGGATGCCGCCGCAGAGCCAGACAAATACAGCCAGCACCGCAACAACGGGAGCAAAGAGCAGCTTCAAAAGAAATCTCATAAGAGGACCTCCTTGTATGTTCTGAGTTCATCATACCTGCGCACGGAGAAAAGCGCAAGGATGCGGACGCTCAATCCAGTGTAGACAGGACACGCAAAATCTCTTTTGCGGATTCCCACAACTGCGCTTGATTCTGCCGGATGTCCGCCAGATCTTCCGGGTAAATGCGCCCCGTTTCGTTGGCGCGCCGCGCAAGCTGGTTGAGATTGTTGCTGGAGCGGCGCAGCAGCGGCACCATCTCCCGCAGCTCCGGCAGATCGAGCTGGACTACATAGCCGTCAATGGCGATCTTGCGAAGATAGGCGCTCATGTTGTTCGTGCCGAGCTGCGCCATCTTTGCCTCGATCTGGTCGCGTTCCTCCGGCGTCACATAGAACATCAGCGGAATGGTGCGGCGGCGCTTTTTCATCGGGCATCCCGATCTCTCTTTGAAGATGCAGACCGTTCGGCGGCGCGGGCAGGTGTGCCATGCAGTTTTTCCCGAACGGAGACTTTTTGCTGGCTGCGCTGTTGTTCTGCCGCGAAATCCTTGCGCACCTGATTTGTAAACAGATCCAGCAGTCCGGGATTGCATCGGTCAACAAGAATGTCCTGCTGTTCTCCACAAGCGGGAATTGTCTGCGCCCATGCTTTATTTTCCGGGCTGATGCGGCCATCATAGCTTTTGATTCGGATCGTATTTGCCAGCACAAACATAGTGCGGTGAAAGCCGAACGTATCAATGACGGCTTTGGATGCCTCCTGCACGTCCTTTAGGCTGTTATCCATATATGCAGCAACAATGGCATTTTCAATCATGCTTTTACACTCCATGTTTACCCAAAAAGAATTTCTGTATTGCTCAATTTCACCATGAGATTTTGCATATGAGGCATCGCAACAATACGCGGGGCATTCCTGTGCCAGCTTCAGCATTGCATCCGCACGGGTTTCACAGCAGTTGCGTATAACATCCATGTGATCCGTTTCCCGATTATCAAATTCCTTGAGAATATCTGCCAATGGTGTAGCTGTAAAGATGAGCATTTGCGCCTGCATGAAGCTCAAATCTCTGGATTCCAGTGCCATAAGAATATCTTCACGAATGGCGTACTCATAAGCATGATTCAAAATTTCCTCCGGCGGCTGGTGCAGCAGCCAGTCACGGTAACGTTCCTGCTCAGCAAACATTTTCTCGTACAGTTGCGTGTTTATCGTTTCGGTGTTCATCGTGATACCTCCATTTCTTTGTGCTTTGGTTTTGAATTTGTCTGCTCCGGCAGCGGGGCTCGGAGTTTTTGCAGGATGGATGGGCGTGTGGATTTGGCAACAGCTTCGGTATCTCCGGCAAGCCGTTCCATCGGCATTTTATCGTCAATGTTCAGCTCTGCGTTGAGTTCGGCAAGACGCGCGGATTTTACGCGCAGTTCTTCCTCCTGCGGGAACGGCTTGCCAAGCTCCGTTTTGGCGGCTTCCATCTGCGCATACAAATTCTCCAGATACACTTTTTGTGAGTTCAGCCGCGCCGGGATCGCGTTCAGCACATTGTCGATACGGGTGAGGTTGCCTCTGGCATCCTTGCCAAGCTCGACCCGGTGCGACATCTGCCCTTTGAGTGTCAAAATGCAATCCATATAAAAGCCCTCCGCTGTGAGTGCGGTCTGGAATCCGCGATAGCTGCCGACCGGCACAGGCTCGGAATCCTTAACCTCTTTGAACGCTTCCAGCAGCGCAGCACCGGCATTATCCTTGTCTGTCAGAAGATCGCCTTTGACCTCCATTCCGGCAAATCCGTCCGTGGGGTGCGGATGTGCCGCCACGGTCTGCATATCTGTTTCCAGACCGGCGATGGCATTTTTCGCCGCTTCAATTTGTTCTGGGAAGTAACGCAGAAGATTGTCCTCCAGTTTATATTGCTGACTTTGATGGCTGGCGCGCATCAGCCTCAAGCGGGCAACGTCCACATCCAAGTCCATCTTTTCCTTGATGCGCTCGTCACCGGCGCAGAGCGCCTTGATCTCTGCGTAGGACAGCGCCGTTTCGTCAATGTCCTCACAGGAGCGTACCGGCGATTTGGATGTCATAATCTGCGAGATGAATCGTTGCTTATTTTCAATCGTCTGCCAGAGGTAGGCGTCGAACGTTCCCTCGGTCACATAGCGGTAAATATGCACTTCCTTGTTGCGGTTGCCCTGACGGATGATGCGGCCACCGCGCTGCTCCAGATCGCCCGGCCGCCACGGGCAGTCGAGGTCATGCAGCGCGATGAGCCGGTCTTGTACGTTCATGCCCGCCCCCATCTTAAAGGTGCTGCCCATGAGGACGCGCACCTGCCCGGAGCGCACCTTTGCAAACAGCTCTTTTTTGCGGACTTCGGTGTTTGCCTCATGGATGTATGCAATCTGTTCGCGTGGAATCCCCAGCGCGACCAGCTTGCTGCGAATATCGTCATAGACGGAAAAAGGAGCGTCCGACGTTATGCCGTCGCTGGCAAGCTGCGTTTCCAGCGCGTGAAGCTCCGGGTTATCGAGCGCGCCGCCATCCGGTTTTTCTGCGCGCTTGGCGGCTGCGATCTTGGGCGTGGATAAATCACAAAAGACAAGCTGCGTGAGCTTGTCTGCCTGTCCGTCCTGCCAGATACGGAAAATATTATCCACACACCGATTGACTTTGCTGCTCGGATCGTCCGGTAAATCCGGATTGATGATACGCTGGTCCAGACCGAGCTTGCGGCCGTCCGAGGTGATTTTCAGCATATTGTCGTTGGAGGGGTCTACCGTGCCGGAGTGTACCTTTGCCGCCCGTTCCGAGAGCATCTGCACCATTTCTTTCTGAATGGCTGTCGGCTGGGATACCTCTGTATGGTAGACCGCTTCCGGTCTTGGGAGATGGAGCTGATCTGCCGTCTTAATGTCCGCCGCAATTTTGAACATGGACATCAGCTCCGGGAGATTATAAAACTTTGCAAAGCGCGTTCTTGCCCGGTAACCCGTGCCCTCCGGCGCAAGCTCAATGGCGGTCGTTGTTTCACCAAAAGTGGATGCCCAGCAGTCAAAATGTGCCAACCCTTTTTGCTGGAGGAGGTCATGCTGCAAATACCGCATCATGGTAAACAGCTCCGTCATGGAGTTGGAAACCGGTGTGCCGGTAGCAAACACAACACCCTTGCCGTCTGTGATCTCGTCGATGTAGCGGCACTTTAACAGCATATCCGAAGATTTCTGTGCATCGGAGGTGGAAAGACCTGCGACGTTGCGCATTTTGGTGTAAAGGAACAGGTTCTTGTAGCTGTGCGCCTCGTCCACATAGAGCCGGTCAATGCCAAGCTGCTCAAACGTGACAACATCATCCTTGCGGTCTGCCGCCTGCAATTTCTGAAGCCGCAGCTCCAAGCCTCTCTTTGTCCGCTCTAAGCTCTTGATCGTAAAACGCTCGGCGTTTGCTGCCCGCAGCTCCCGGATACCGTCCTCGATCTCATAAATCTGTTCTTGGAGCAAATGCTCCTGCCGCTCTTTAGAGATCGGGATTTTCTCGAACTGGCTGTGTCCGATGATAACGGCATCATAATCGCCAGTGGCAATGCGGGCACAGAATTTTTTGCGGTTTCGGGTTTCAAAATCCTTTTTGGTCGTGACAAGGATGTTCGCGGAGGGATAGAGCCGCAGAAATTCAGACGCCCACTGTTCCGTCAGGTGGTTCGGCACGACGAACATGGCTTTCTGGCAAAGCCCTAGCCGCTTGGATTCCATGACGGCGGCGACCATTTCAAAGGTCTTGCCCGCGCCGACCTCATGCGCCAACAGCGTATTGCCGCCATAAAGAATGTGTGCAATCGCGTTTTTCTGGTGTTCGCGCAGCGTGATTTCCGGGCTCATGCCGGAAAAGCGGATGTGGCTGCCGTCATACTCGCGCGGGCGGATCGAATTGAAGCGTTCGTTGTATTGCTGCACCAGCGTTTGCCGCCGATTCGGGTCGCGCCAGATCCATTCCTGAAAGGCGTCCTTGATGGCCTGCTGCTTCTGCTGCGCAAGCGTCGTTTCCTTGGAATTGAGAACACGCCGCTCCGTGCCGTCTGCATCATAAACCGTGTCATAGATGCGCACATCGCGCAGATTCAGCGTATCCTCCAGAATCCGATAGGCATTGGCGCGCTCCGTGCCATACGTCATGTATGCGTTGACATCCTGTTTTGACGGGGTGGATTTGCCGCTGATGTTCCATTCAGCGGTGCTGGGCGAATAGCTGACCTGAATTGGGTTCCTCCTGTTGTACGGAGGCTTGAAGGTCTGCTCCATGAACTTCTGGATATAATTCTGACTGATCCACGTCGCGCCGAGGCGCACTTCGATCTCTGACGCATCCAGATCTTTCGGCTGTGCCTGCTGCAGCGCCTCTACGTTGGGAGCGTAGCCGGGTGCGTCTACGGCGGCTGCTTCCGCCTGCCGCAGCTTTTGGCGGACGTTGCCGGAAAGGTATTCGTCCGCCGTCTGCCAGTTGCCGCGAGTCGGGTCGAGGAAAATGACACCGTTCAGCTCGTCGATCAGTTCATCCTGACTTTTGCCGGAGAGCTGTGCCATATAGTGCATATCCACACAGGCTTTTTCCGAGATGGACAGCGCCAGCGCCTCCGATGCCGTATCCACGGAGGTCACGACCTCATGCGGCTTGATCGTGCGCTTGGTGAAAATATCCGCCTTGCGCTCCAAGTCACCGTTTTCATTCAAGATTTCCAGCGAACAGAGCAGATAGTAGGAGCTGTCATCAGAGAACGCAAGGCTGTTGGCGCGAGCGTTAATAAGCCCGTATTTGTCGGTAAACGTATCATAAAGGCGGTTGAGCTTCCGCTGCGTCTGCTGGATGGTCATATCCGAAATAAAACCGTCCATTTGCTGCGAAATGAGCGATTGCACGCAATCCCGCAGCTCAATCATACCCTTGACGCGTTCTTTGGCGGTTGCGTTCAGGTCCGGTTTTACCATGACACTGTTTTCGCGGTAGTAAACCTCGCCGTCCACAAGCGTGTAGCTGTAATTCTTTACATCTGGGTCTGCGGGGATGGTATCTTGAATCTGATCTTCTTCCCCGAGGTCTGGCAGCTCGGCTGCCTGATAGATGCCGCCGATGTGCTGCACCGCTTCATGGAGCTGCGCGGCAAGGTCTGCGCCCTCAATGGGTTCTACGGTAAAATCCTGCTTTCCGTATTGCGTACTTTCCGCAGACTGTCTGCCAAGAATCATTTCCGGGTGGTGGATAAAGTAGTTGTTGATGGAAAAACCGTCTGCATTTTCACCGAGTTGCGTCCACTCCGGCTCTGCGATGCTTGGCTGCTCCCGTTTTTGCAGGAACAGAATGTCAGATACCACGTCCGTACCGGCGTTGGCTTTGAACGCATTGTTCGGTAAGCGAATTGCACCCAGCAGCTCGGCACGTTCCGCAATATATTTTCTGGCACGGTCATCCTTGCTGTCCATCGTGTAGCGCGAGGTCACAAAGGCAACAATACCGCCCGGACGCACCTGATCGAGCGCCTTGGCGAAAAAGTAATTATGGATTGAAAAACCGAGCTTGTTGTAAGCGCGGTCGTTTACCTGATATTGTCCGAACGGCACATTGCCGATGGCAAGATCATAGAAATCTCGCCGGTCCGTCGTTTCAAATCCGGCAACGGTGATATTTGCCCGCGGATAGAGCTGCTTGGCAATTCTGCCGGTAATGCTGTCCAGCTCCACGCCGTAGAGCTTGCTGCCCTGCATCTGCTCCGGCAGCAAGCCAAAAAAGTTGCCGACGCCCATAGACGGCTCCAGAATGTTGCCGGTCTGGAATCCCATGTTCCCGACAGCTTCATAAATCGCCTTGATAACGGTGGGGCTGGTGTAGTGCGCGTTCAACGTGGATGCACGCGCGGCGGCGTATTCCTCCGGGGAAAGTGTAGCGTAGAGCTCTGCAAACTCGTCTTTCCAGTTATCCTTGCTTTCATCAAAGGCATCTGCCAGACCGCCCCAGCCGACGTATTGGGAGAGAATGTTCTGTTCTTCGGGCGTGGCCTGTCTGCCGTCAAATTCCAGCTCTTTTAACAGATTGATCGCGTCCATGTTCGCGCGGAATTTCGCTTTTGCGCCGCCGACGCCGAGCAAATCGTCCGAGATACGGAAGTTCTGCGCGGGAGGGGTGTTCCCCGGCGGCGGCGCAGTTTGTGCGTCCGTTTGGGGCATTTGTTCCGGCTCCGGTGCTGAGATGGACTGTTCCGGCTGCTCAACATGAAGCGTCTGAATGACCACATCATACGGAAGATGGTTTTCTTCTGCCGCGTAGACTTCGACCGGCTGAATCGTGTAGGAGAGCGGCTTCTGCTGCTCTTCTACAAACGAGCGTACAAACGCAATGTGTTCAGCGCGGAAGATTGGAAAGCCCTGCCTGTTTTGAAAAGTCACATCGCGCAGAGATACTTCATCTGCGCCGAAATTCACGCTGTCAATGACAAACTTCCGTCCGTCGATCTCCAGCTCCATGCCAATGGGAATGTAGTCCTTGGCATCTGCCTCGTTAAAAATTTCATAGCCGCCGGTTTCATCCGGCTGCGCAAGCACGAAGCTGTGTCCATGCTCCAGCAGCCGCTTTGCGGCGCTTGCCCATTGTCCAAAATCATAGCCGGTCACAGCGGTTTCGCCCATACCGGGAATATCGCGTTGCAGCAGGCGGCGATTCAAAGCGCTGGCGGCGCGTTCTGCATCCGCGCCATAAAAAAGCAGCCGTTCTCCGACGCGGACACCGATGAGCTTTTCGGGATGCTCTGCACGAAGCGCCTGATATGCCGAAACATTCGGCGCAAGCTCGCGCCCCTGATCTGTGATTCGTGTGAGGACAGCGGAAAGCGGCTCGGTTCTGTGTTCCGGCTCGTGATTGTTCTCGCTGGAGGATGGAACGTTGCTGAGATGCGCGACAGTTTCATCTGCGGAATCAATAGTATAGAGCGTACCGTCAATTTCCACGCGCTGCCCCACAAGGTTTTGGATACTCTGCGGCAGCTCTGGTGTTGGCTGCTCTGGCGCTTCCTTCCCGGTTCCTTTGAGGGCGCTCACCTGTGCCTGCGCCTTTTCATCTGGATAATCGCCATAGTTTGGCTCCTGCTCCAACACAGACTTTTCCTGCTCTGTGAAGAATTGATCCTCGCGGATAAGCTGTGCGATACGCCGCTGCACCTTTGACCATGTCAATTCGGCGTTTTCCGGACTTCCGGCACGGACGATAAAGAGATTGTTGCCCTCCTTGCCGCCATACTCATGAGCAAGCCATGCAGAAGTTTCTTTTTCACGTCCATGCTGCTGCATATACCGCACTACGGCGTGTTTGCTCCCGATATTTCCGTTCCATGCTCGTAGTGCATCGTCTATATCGTCCTGCGAGAGTGGTCGCAGCAGATCGTGGAGCCGCTCATAGGTTCCCTCAAAAACCTCTCGGTGCAGGCGGCTGCGGAACTCCGGCATATCCGAAAACAGCCGGATCAGCTCCATATCCTTTGAACCGAGGATGGCACGGCGCACGGCGGCATTGCACTCGATACCGGCGTTCTCCCGGTCAGAGTGACCGCAGGCGTTGCGATAGGCCGTATCCTCCGAAACCGCTGCCATCACCACCGGCCTGTAATGCTCCAAACGTTCCTGCACCGTGGGCTGCGTCACATCGGCGGCAGGATCGTGGAACACGTTTGAACCGTCAGCGCCAAACTCCGTTTCCTGTACGTCGATGGCTGCCTCATGGTCAACGGAGCGCAGCGTGTAAATGTGGTACTCACCCCTAAAGTCTGGCGCTTCGGCAATCGTCACATCGTACTTGTCACGCAATTTCTCCACATACATCTCTAAATTGTGCGACGGAAGGCCGCACATTTCCACGCGCCCCACATCCGGGATATTCCGGGTTGTGAGGTTCATATCCAGCAGCTCCGCTGCCTGTCGCGCATCCTCGCCATAGATTTCAAAGAAATCTCCCACCTGATACAGCACTATATCGTCTGGGTGCGCTTCCTTGATGGAATTGTAGTCCAAAACAGAAGAAGCGGAGGACGTTTGCACGTTCTCCGCTTCAGGCATAAACGATATTTGCTCGCCTTGGACTGGCTCGGTTATGCGTAAATCAGCTCCGCGAGGATCACTTCCTCGGCTTGCGCCTTGCAGGTGTTCATCAGACCTGCCCACTTCAATGGGTCGGCTGCTTTCAGCGCTTCCGTCACTCCTGCCGACGTCATCAGCTCCGGCATCATCTGCTCCAACCTCCGGTTCGCCGCCTCGTCGATCTCCCGCAGGTGCGAAAACAGCGTTTCCGACAGAATCATCTGATTCCAGAGGATCGGGCGATGCTCCCGGAGATACGTCTGCCGCATCCGTCCGTATTTGCCAAGCAGCTGGCTCTGCGGATTCTCGCGCAGGCTCAGGTCGGGGATCTGAAATTCTCCGCTGGTCTTGTAAGTCAGGTTGTTCTCCATGTTCTTCCGTCCTTTCTGCGCGGCGTTCGCGCTCGTGTCTTTTTACGGTGATCTCGATTTGCCTTAAAACGCGCTGGCTGATCTCGCTGACGGCTGTTCCGAGGACGCTGACCGCGGCCGGGGTGTTGAAGTCAAAGACCGGCATAAAATCCTCCGGTTCAAAATAGCCGTCCGGGGAGAAGCCGCAGCGTGCCATAAGCGCGTAGGTGATGCTGGTGGATGCCGCTGTTTTGAACGCCATCCGTATGTTATCTTCATCATACCCGTTCAGAAACGAATCTGCAACGATGTCGCAGATGTCGCGTTTCTGCTCTGTCCAGTATTCCAGCGCCAGTTTGTCCGCAACGCGCTCAAACTGCGCGATGATTCCACCGTCTTGGGGAACGTCGTACTGTTCCGTTAGCATGGAGCAGACTTTCGCTTCATGTTCGGTACGCATTTCCCACAGCGTAAAGCTGCGGGCGGCATCGCGCGGCGCGGTGTCTGCCACGTCAAAAACGTACCGTAATCGCGGTTGATAGCCGCTGGTGTCAATGAGTGCGATGCCGGTGCTGCCGCGCTGCACATAGCGCCCCATGCGGTCTTTCCAGAAGTCATACTCCGCACACGCCGTTGCGTTCGGGCGCTGGGCATAGATCATAAGCTGCTCATTGTAAGGATACTTGTAAAGCCGCGCCGCCGTAGCGAGAAAAGCCGTCCAGCTTCGATAGCTGCCGGTGATCTGCCGCGCGGTACGTTCGGCAAATTCTGAATAGAATTGTAGCTTGCTCGGCATATTCCAACCTCCTTTTCGTAAAAAATTAGCCAGTCAGCAAAACTGACTGGCTATGCGTTTTCGCTATTCGGTTTTTGAAGTTACTTACGATGCAAACGCCGGTCGCACGCTGTCTACCGGCAAACCCAAACGAGTGGCCCTGTCGCGCTCGTAGGTGACTCTGGACACTTCTTCAATGAACAACCGTTCTTTCTCGCTGGCGCTGCACCAGCTGACATGATACTTTCGGCACATCTTGAAGAAAATTTCATAAAACCGGTCTGCCTCCGGGTCTTTGCGGCAATACCACTCCGCGTCAGAAGCCGGTCTTTTCGGTTCGTTCATGCTGGTGTACCTCCTTATTCGCTGAGATATGTGAGGAAAATCTGCTTTGCGGCATCGTCTGCAATTAAATACCTCGGTGCGGATGATTGAAATGTCGGCAACAAAATTGCGCCGAAATCTTTTTCATAATGCTTTGCCAGTGCCGTCGTTTTTGCTTCCAGAATCACATCGCCTGCAAAGCCGTTGTCAATGGAGAGCTTGATTCCGAGCGCGATCATCAGCCGACTGATCCCCGTATATTTGGGATTTCCGTCATCCAGCGTTGGATTCGATTCTGGCTGCGCCTCCATGTACGCAATATGGACGACTAACGCATTTTTAAGAATCTCATACGCACCCAGAGCAATCAGTTCCTCATCGAGCTTTGCTGCGTATTTTTCAAGACGCAGATCGGAGAGATAATCGCTGGTCCACGCGGTTTGCCATGCAGAGATTGTCTTTTGCGCATCTGCATCCGTCATGGGCGCGATTGAAACAGGGATCTGTTCCTGTTTGGCATTATAAATAAAAGGTTTGAACTCCATATACAAAGCCTCCGTATTTGAAGTTTAACACGATTCAGCCGCTTTTACAAGTAGATACCACTAAAATCTCATGCGTACACCAATTTCAAAAAACGAAACAGTTGGTCCTCAAAAATCCGGGAACAGTTCCAGCTTTGTAAATTCCTCGTCGCTGATTTTATCCAGCTTTTGCAGCGCGGAATCCGTCATCGCCAGCAGCTCCGGCTGATCTGCAC